>Ga0209936_1000039_pt1 | contig 91173 bp, 74 predicted proteins | sample SalPonR1_A_D1_MG_FD_185694 | JGI IMG/M metagenome (GOLD analysis project Ga0209936, IMG submission 185694) | Salt pond soil microbial communities from South San Francisco under conditions of wetland restoration - Salt Pond MetaG R1_A_D1_MG... ...
ATTTTTAGTGCTTTGGGATTTTATCCGGTATGCCCCGGAAGTGAACAGTATGCTACCGGAAGTCCTTTGGTAAAATCTGCAACAATACACTTCGAGTCAGGAAAAAAACTTAATATCATAGTAGAAAATCAAAAAATACAAAATGTATATGTTCAAAAAATCACATTCAACGGAAAAGAAATAAAAAATCATCAACTCATACATCGTCAATTAATCAAAGGGGGCAACTTAACTTTTTATATGTCTGATAAACCTAAAATATAGGCAGGTTGTGAATTTTAGGCATAATAACTGCCCTCGTATTTAATACCCAAAAGATAATATTTGGGCAGAAATGAATTAAATAATTACAATAACTCCTCGTCTAAAGTTTTCTCTTCAATATCAAGCACTAAATTATCTTCAATGGTATCAAACCGGACTTTTGCTTTTAAAATAAATAGCTTTATGATAATAGGAATAGGAATGGTTGTCAAAATCGATAAAATAATAATAGCATTAAAAAAATTAGCCGGGATAATATTTAAGCTTAACCCTACGGCTGCTGCTGCAATAGTTGCAGAAAGCTGAGGCACAGTCATTAACCCGGCCAGAATCCCTTTCCTGTTTGAGAATCCGGAGAATCTCATGGCCATCCATCCTGAAAAAATTTTACTCCCTAATAATCCAACGACAGTCCAAAGAATAATATAAATATTTTCATTGGCACCAAAAAGTACCGTAACATCTGTTTTCATCCCAATGGAGAGAAACATAAACGGGACAAAAAATCCATAACCAATCCCTTCAATTTTTTTATGGAATAGTTTATCATTATCATGAAATACCTGCAGCGAAGATAATGCCATTCCTGCAATAAATGCACCCACAATAATACTAACCCCGAAAACTTCACCTACTAAAACCACACCCAGCACTGTAATAAGAAAAAAGGTCACACGAGAATCATCTCCGGGATGCATACCCCGAAAAATTGACTTCCCAATTACCGGGACAAACCAAAGTACCATAGCAATAAATATCAACACTGCGCCCACAAAAAGCGGGTAAAAAAATATCCCTAAATGCGTAAGGTCAATGTGGTCAAACAACGAAACAGTTTCAAATATCTGAACAGATGACTGATGTCTGACCAGCTGGACACATATAGCCAATAATATCAGACTGGCAATATCGGTAATAATCGTTGAGGATAAAATGGCCACACCAAACCTGGTTTTTAGAACCCTGAGCTCCTTAATAATAGGGAAAACAATGCCCACTGAATGAGAAGCAAATAATGAAGCATAAAATAACTGGCCAATAGTATCGTTTGGCCTGAACATACGAAAAACAAAAAATCCTGCAACAGCGGGTATTAAAAAAGTTAGAATACTCAACCAAACCACCGCTTTCTTTTCTGAACGAATAAGTTTCAGGTTTGCTTCCATCCCGGCCAGCGACATTAAAAATACCAACCCAATAAGCCCCATAACATCAATCACAACATACAACTGTTCCGTTGGATATCCCCGGCCAAAGAGATGATTAAATTGCTCGATTAAATTAAATAAATTGGGTCCGATAAGTATCCCTATAATCAAAATCGAAATAATGTTAGGAATATGAAAACGCTGAAGCCATCGTGGCACAAATGCCATAAGGGCCATTAAAATCAAAAACAGAATTAAGAAAGTTAGTCCGGTCATTCGATTAAGATTGAATCTGTTTTCAATTTACAGCTTAATCATAAAATTTCCAAAAGAATGTTATCCTTAATAAATGAGTTGCTCAATAGCCTTTTTATCTTTTACCAGTTGGTTTTTGAGCGAATCAGCACCGTCGAGCTGTAACTCATCACGCATTCGTTTATGGAAAGTAAGGGTTGCGGTTTTATTCCTTAATGTATAGTTCGTAGAATAATCAAACAAATGTACCTGAACACCTGGCAGCTGATTTTCTTTAAACTTTTTAATATTGAGCATTCCCTTAAAACGCCTGCTATCATTTGTATTAAGCGATATTGCATAAACACCTTCAGGGGGCACTAATTTTACATCCTCTTCAATGGTCAGCTCAAGGGCAGGAAATCCTATCTCGTAACATTTGGGATGCCCATCTATCAATTTACCGGTAATGATAAAAAAATGGTCTAAATAAGCATTCGCACGCTGAATACGTCCTTCCTGCAATGCTTTTCGAATAATTGTTGAACTCACCGTTTCATTTTCCAGATCCTGCTCAGGAATTTCTTCTACGCTAAAATCACGTTCCTGAGCTAATTTATAAAGGTATGCATAATCCCCTTCCCGATTATGTCCAAAATGATGATTAAATCCAACAATAATAATTTTAGCATGTAACTGCCCTAATAAAATATCTTCAACAAATTCCTGAGATGTGGTTTGAGCAAATTCTTTGGTAAAATTGATGATTACCAAATGATCGAGCCCTGTTTTTTCAAGCAAATGAATCTTTTCTTCCTGAGAATTTATCAGCTGCAGCCCTTTACCCGCAGTTTCTGGATACAATACCCGCCGGGGATGAGGATGAAAGGTTATTAGTACCGACTCGCCCTGTATATTTTGGGCAAGGGTATTTAACCGGTTTATAATTACTTTATGCCCTATATGAACCCCGTCGAAAGTACCTGTGGTAACCACTGGATTTTTTATCTGTCCTAAGGTTTCAAAACTCCTGTGAACTTTCATTTTTTTATATAAAAAAGATTTACGATTCTTTTTTTCGTTGTTTTACAAAATATGCTACTTTTTCAATAGAGGTAATCATATCATACTCTTCGAGATACACATTGGGTGATACATTTAAGGATGTGGATGTATAATTTAAAATCCCTTTTATTCCGGACATTATTAACCTTTCACTAACCTGAGCAGCTTCTTCGGGAGGCACAGTTAATATCCCGATAGAAATATCCAGCTTTTTTATTATTCTTTCCAAATCGGACATAGCATAACATTTTACGCCGGAAATCACACGATTGGTTTTATCGGGATTAACATCAAAAGTGGCTTCTATTCTTAATTTTGATCGTTTCCCGTTAAAGTAAGCTGTAATAGCTTTTCCCAAATTCCCTATTCCGATAACTGCTGCATTTAATCCGTTATCAGTATCAATGATATCACCAATAACATCAATTAAAGCTTTAACATCATACCCTTTTTTAAGGGTCGTAGAATATCCTATAAGCATAATATCACGTCGTACCTGTACTGCAGTGATATTATGTAAATTGGCCAGCTCGTGTGAATAGATATGTGTTTTCCCCTTAGCCAGACAATTCAGCAAAGTTCTTCGGTATTCACTCAATCTACCGATGGTTTTTTCAGGAAGTTTATTCATTTTTTTTTATTATAATTTAACCTTTTAATTTTTTTTATTTATACAGGCAAAGTAACGGAAAAAGTACTTCCTTCGTTCACCTTACTCTCCACATGGATATCTCCATGGTAAATATCCAGAACTTTACGAACAATGGGTAATCCTAAACCACTACCTGTAATATGTTTCGTTTGTTCATTTTTTACGCGGAAGAATTCTTCAAAAAGATTTTTGATCTCATCTTCGGACAATCCTATCCCTGTATCTTTAATTTTTATAATCAGCAAGTTATCTTTTTTATCGATAAAAACATCTACACGGCCATTGTTTTTATTATATTTTACCGCATTAGAAATCAGGTTATTAAAAATAATTTCCAGATCGCCGGGATCAATATTTATTTCAACATCTTTATCGTGAAGAAAAATCTGAACATCTTTTTGTATGGCATATGGATTAATAGCTTCTACAGCATTTTGTGCTATTTCACTTACTTTTACCTGTTGAAATTTATCGGTTTTTTTCTCTAATTTAATCTTGGTTAAATCCAATAAATCCATAATCAGGTTGCGCATACCGTTAATACGATGCAATGAACGATCGAGCATCTGATCATAATCATCCATTTTATCGCCTGCTTGTCTTTCCTGCATTATTTTTAGATATCCTTCAATTGCATTTAACGGGGCTTTTAATTCATGCGATAACACCGATAAAAACTGATATCGAATTTCTTTACCTTCCTTATTTAACTTTCGGGTCATTCCACGCAGAAAAATATGTTTGGATACATTTTCCAATGCTGATTTTAATTCCTGCGGGGTAAAAGGTTTAGGAATAAAGTCGTAAGCTCCCTGGTTTGTAGCTTTTACTGCAAGTTCCAATGATGCATACGAGGTAATCATCATCACTAAAATCTCGGGTTTATATTTATTGATATATTCTAACACATCAGTACCCTGAATCCCCGGAAGTTTATTGTCCAACAAAACAATTTCAATATCCTGATTTTCAATTATTTCTACAGCCTCTTCACCGGTAGATGTTTCTACAACATTAAAACCATAATCGCTATCCATAAATGGATAACTAACCGAAAAGTTATTTAAAATACGACTTACCCCGGAACGTATTCCTGGTTCATCATCAACAACTAAAACATTAAGTTTATCCATTATACGTTTCGTATTTATATTTTTAGCAATTTATTAATTTCTTTATGCAATTGATCTTTTCTTATTCCTTTTTCAAGATATAAGTCTGCTTTGATCCATTGTTTGTCGTTTTGAGTATTTACACCAAACGACATTCCTGTTTCGGATGCTACTGCAGTTGCCAGTATTATCGGAACATCAGGGTACTTACGTTTCATTTTAAAAGATAAAATAAAACCGCTGTCATCACTCTCCATCATCAGGTCAAATATTGCCAGGTCGGGTTTTGTGTGCTCAATAACTCTTTCTGCTTCGCGTTGGCTTTCTGCAGTTATCACCTCAAAACCAAAACTTTCGATATGCATCTTCATCTGAAAAAGATAATCCATATCGTCATCAGCAATTAATACTATTTTTTTATCATTTCCCATAATCAAACGATTTTTTATTGTATTCTGGGTATAGCAATCCTAAATGTTGTCCCGGTAGGACCCTGCTCAGGATCGGCATTAGAACTTACGGTAATTTTGCCTTTATGCATTTTTACAATTCCGTATGCTGTAGCTAATCCAAGGCCGGTACCTTTTCCAATTTCTTTGGTAGTATAAAATGGTTCAAAGATCTTATCCAGATCATCTGCTTTTATACCACATCCACTATCTTTTATATAAAAAATAACTTCATGTCCCGAATCTTCCAATAAGATATCCAATGTACCACCATCGGACATGGCATCAATAGCATTTTTTATCAGGTTGGAAAGGATTTGCAGCATTTGCTCCTGATCGAGCGAGGCTATAGGATTATTTAACTTTGAATCATCAATATTTACCTCAATATTTTCAGGAATAATTACTGCATCGGTACTTTGTTTTGCCAAAAGGGAAATATCCACTTCGGAATCATTCACCTGATTTTTCCGGGCAAAATTCAACAAACCACCTACTATTTTTTTACACCGGTTGGTTTGATCAACAATTAATTTTAAATCTTTATTTAACTGCGAATCTTTTGGTGTTTCATCCAGCAAGATGTTAGCATACATGATTACAACCCCTAAAGGATTATTCAGCTCGTGTGCTATTCCTGCCGAAAGCTGCCCCATACTGGCCATCTTTTCAGATTGTCGTAATGCCTGTTGCATGGTGGTTAACTTTTCGTTGGTAATTGCTAACTCACTAACTGATTTATGTAGTTTCTCAATAGTATAGGGCAAACACATTTCTACTTCGGCTAATCCCTGGACAATAGCTTTTGCATGTTCTTCGCAGGTTTCGTAACCACAAGCCCCACAATTCAAATGATCCTTTAATGATTGTTTTCCCATAGATTCCAGAACCTCCTCTACCTTTTTTCTTTCGGGGCTTTCAAGCATTCTTTCCCGGGCTTTGTATTGTGCCGAAAGATCAATTTCAAGGTAGGTATCAATATCTTTTTTCCACTGCTCGTGGTCAAGGTTTTTAATTTTTTGTCTCACATAATTATTTACCAGGCTTCGTTTCGCATAGTGTCTTTGCCTGTTCGTCATTCCAGGTCCCATAATGCAACCTTCACAGCCTAATAACTCAAGATGTTGAGATTGTATTAACCCGTCTTCAAACTCTTTGATAGCTTCCTGAAAGTTATTTTTCCCTTCAGCCACAATAATACTTCCATGTAATACATCATCGGTAATTTCAGCCGTTTGAAGTAACCCTCTGCTTACAGGAAAAACAGCTCCTTTACCTCCTAAAGGAGGATCAAATTCGGTGGGTTCAACATCAAAAGGTTTTATCTTATTATCTGTAAACATTTCACGTAATTCAGCAAAAGTAATCATCTCATCGACCTCATCTGATTCGGCTTTTTTAGCTACACAGGGACCGATAAATATAATATTGGTTTGATCGCCATATTTTTTTCGCATCACCCGTGACATGGCTACCATTGGAGAAGGGATCGGTGCCAAATTATTCACTAACCCAGGATGATAATGTTCAATATAAGAAACAATGGCCGGACAATCGGAAGATATGTAACATTTACCGGAATCTTCGTCTTTAACCAGCTTATGATATTGCGTAGCTACTAAATCAGCTCCGAAAGCTACCTCAGAAACCACATCAAATCCAAGCTTACGAATCATAGAAATAAAAATTTTGTAATCGGTTATTTCTTCAAACTCAGCCGGAAAACTTGGAGCTACTATGGCAATATTCTTTCGGTTTGTTTGTAATAGTTCATTTACATTATCAATGGTATGCAAAAAAACTTTCGCTCCCTGACTGCAAACTTTCGTACAATTACCACAAACAATGCACCGTTCGTTTAATACTTCGGCTTGTCCGTTAATGATCTTTATAGCTTTTGCAGGACATTCGCGAACACAGGTATAACATACCCTACACCTATTTTTAAGGGTATATACCAAATCACGATTTTTATTTGAGTTTACGGTTTTCATTTCATCCCAATCTTCATTTTACAATAAAACTTCTCTCTCCTTATATCCGGTATGTAAATTTTTATTACTTACCCGGCTTAATGGCTCCTTCAAAAAATCATTATACAACTTTAAAACTCCCGGGTTTTTATGAGCGACTTTAATTGCTTCTTTGTCATCGGTACTATAAATCGCTTTAATCATTGTTTTTTGCACCTTCTCATCATTACAAAAAGGTTGTCCTCCTCCATTTATACATCCTCCGGGGCAAGCCATTATTTCAACAAAATCTGCTTTAATTTTTCCTTCGCGTATTTCAGCTAAAATTTTATTTGCATTTTTTAATCCGCTAACCACTACAAAGTTTATATTTTTTTTATCCATTTTCAGGACAATTTCCTTTATATTTTTTATCCCTCGAAGTTTTGGAACCTGGATTGGAGACAATTCTTTTCCTGTAAAAAAATAGTTAAGTGTACGTGCCACCGCCTCTGTCATACCACCTGAAACACTTACCAATTTTGATGCTGAGGATCGAGTATTAAAAGGTTCATCGGAAAACTCGTCATTTAACGAATGGATATCAATACCATAAAGATGAATCAATTTAATCAATTCGCGCGTAGTAATTACCTGGTCGATATCAGAAACTCCTTTATGGGTCATTTCTTCACGTTGTGCTTCAAATTTTTTAGCAGTACAAGGAGTTATCGATATGGTAAATATTTTTTCGGGCGATATTTGCTCTTTTTCAGCATAATAACCTTTAATCAGAGTACCTAAAATCTGCTGTGGAGATTTTGTTGTAGAGACCAGATCAATCATATCAGGATGCAACTGCTCCATATATTTGATCCAACCCGGGCAACAGCTGCTTAACACAGGAAGATTTTCTTCATTTTTTATGCGATCTGCTAATTCGGCAGCCTGCTCGTAAATTGCTATATCTGCTCCAAAAGCGCTGTCAAATACTTTATCAAAGCCTATACCTTTAAGGGCTGCATTTAACAAGCCATTTACATCTTTCCCCGGTTTTAATCCCAACGCTTTTGCCAATGATACAGGAACTGAAGATGAATAATGCGCAATAACTTTTATATCTTTATTATTGAGCATTTCCTGGATAATATCAAAACTTGTTTTTTCATGTAAAGCACCGGTTGGGCAAACCATTATACATTGTCCGCAATTTATGCAGTTCGAAAAGTTCAGGTCTTTGCTCATTGAGGTAGCAATAAGCGTTGAATTACCACGATTAATAAAATCAAAGGTAGAAACATCTTGTACCTCATCGCAAACCCTAACACAACGTCCACATAAGATACATTTTGAAGGATCCCGAACCATTCCGGGGCTGGACTGGTCAAGATTAATTTTAGTTTTTTCGCCCGAGATACGTCTTTCACGGACATTTAACTCAACGGCTAAATTCTGTAATTCACAATCTCCGTTACGAATACAATACAAACAATCATCAGGGTGATTTGATAAAAGCAGTTCAACCAACATTTTTCGGGCGCTGATAACTCTGGGCGAATGAGTCCATATTTTCATGGGATGTTCGATAGGATAAGAACAAGATGGAGTTAGTCCTGATTTACCTTCTACTTCCACCACACACAAACGGCAGGCCCCTGTAGGTGAGAGACCTTCCATACGGCAAAGGGTAGGAACTTTTATCCCATTACGGTTAAGGGCTTCAAGAATTGTTTCTCCCTTTTTTGCTTGTATTGTTTTATTATTTACCTCTATATTTACTGACATAAAGTACTTTCGTTATTTACTGATAATCGCTGAAAACTTACACGTTTCAAAACATATACCACAACCAATACATTTATCCTGAACAATAAAATGAACATTTTTAGGTGTTCCAAAGATAGCACCCGTGGGACATTTTTTAGCACATAAAGTACAACCGGTACAGGCATCCACATCAATTTCAAAGGTTCGTAACTCCTGACATACACCAGCAGAACAATTTCGTTCAAAAATATGCTCCTCATATTCGTCGCGAAACCATTTTAATGTGCTAAGCACCGGATTAGCCGCTTTTCGGCCTAATCCACACATAGATGTATCTTTTAGTACTTCGGCCAACGTTTCCAACTGCATAACCCCTTTAAAACGCTGAAGGGTAGCATAACCATTTTCGTCTTTCGGGCGTTTACTGATATTTTCCAGAATTTCAGCCATCCTCCGGGTTCCTTCTCTGCAAGGGATACAAATACCGCAACTTTCTTTTTGAAGGTAATCCATAAAATATTTTACGGTATCGAGAATACAATTATCTTCATCTAACACAACCAAACTAGCTGCACCCAAGGATGCTCCAACCAACATAATCGATTCAAAATCGATAAGGGTATCTAAATGATCTTCGGTCAGACACCCGCCTGAAGGACCTCCTATATGGACTGCTTTAAATCTTTTGTTGTTACGAATTCCTCCGGCAATACGAAATATAACATCCCGAATTTTTGTTCCCATTTCCACCTCAACCAATCCGGTATATTCTACTTTTCCCGAAATGGAAAATACTTTCGTTCCCTTACTATCCTCTGTACCTATAGACTTAAACCATTCAGCTCCTTTATCTAAAATAACCGGGACATTGACTAAGGTCTCCACATTATTTACTACTGTAGGTTGTCCAAACAGTCCTTTGGTGGCAGGATAGGGAGGTTTAGAATGCGGTTTTCCGCGTTTACCCTCAATATTTTTTATCAAAGCGGTTTCTTCACCGCAAACATATGCACCGGCTCCTTGCTTAATTATAATTTCTAAATTATACCCGGTTCCCATTATATCATGGCCAAGCAATCCATATGCTGTAGCTTGATCTATAGCATTTCTTATTCGCTGAATAGCCAATTCATAATCCGATTCAATATAAATAAACGCTTTTTGAGCGCTAATGGCATAAGCGGCAATAGCTATCCCTTCGATAACGTTATGCGGATCGCTCTCCATAAGCAAACGCTCCATAAAAGCTCCGGGATCACTTTCGCCGGCATTACATATCAAATACTTTTGCGGAGAGACCGTTGATGAAGCTATTTTCCATTTTTTACCGGTAGAATACCCTTCCCCACCTCTACCTCTAAGCAGGCTTTCTTCAACAATATCACATACTTCACCGGGAGTATTTTGATTGATTGTTTTTACAAAAGTTTGATACCCCCCGAATGCAATATATTCATCAATGGAGTTTACATCTATAAATCCACATTGATTAAGAATTAAGCGTTGCTGAAAATTAAAATAGGCAATTTCATCAAGAAAGGGAACTTGAGCCCAGGGTTCCTGAATCTTATTTTTGAGTTGTCCTAAAACATATTCTTCCTGAATAAAGTTATTAAAAATTCCATCAAGAATTAAAATTATATTTTCGGAATTTACCTGTTTAAAAAACAATCTGGTTTTTCCGGGGAGCTGAACCGATATTATAAGCTCTAAAGAGCTTAATCCCAGACTTCCAACTTCGAGTATCGTTACATTCAGGTTTCTTTCATTTATATAATCTTCAATTTGCTTCCTGACCTCATCTATCCCGGCTATCTTTGAAGGAGTATTTGAACTAATGGTAATAACAGGATGAATAACTTTTTCTCTCTTTAGCAGCTGTAAAGTTTCAAGTACCTTTTTATCCACATTAATTTTTGTGGGAATAAGCACATTTTTGAGTAATATTTCTTTAACGATATTATTCATATATTAAACTTCCATTTGCTGATAATTACTGATAATATCTTTAACTTTTTGAACTGTTATCAGCGTATAATATTTATCATTAACTGCCATAACAGGCCCCATACCACAAACTCCCATACATGAAGTAATTTCAAGACTAAAATGGTTATCTTTTGTATTTTCTCCATTTTTAATACCTAAAATTTTCTCAACTTCACTTATAATTAAATTATTGGCATTAACATGACAGGAGGTTCCATTACAGATTTTAATATGATATTTCCCTTTAGGCGAAAAACGAAATTGATTATAAAAGGTAGCCAATCCATATATTTTACTGGTTGGCATTTTTAAATAACTACCAACCTTTACAATAGCTTCTTCGGATATATATCCAAAAGTATTCTGAATATCTTGTAAAATTGGTATTAAATTATCTCTTTGAACAAAAGGGTATTGATCAAGTATTTTTTCAATTTCCTGCATAATGATAGCAAGTTATATTCCTTTGATAAACTATTTTCACAAATATACAAATTTATGTGTTAATAAATAAACATTGTTATTTTATTAACAATAGAAAGAAGCCCCAAATTCCATTTCAAAACATTTTTTTCAGTCAATTAAGCGCTCAGAGGGCATAATAACAAAAAAAAACTATTTGAATATTTATATATATTATATAACATATATTCTAAAGCGTCACTTTACACTAAGCAACTTAAAATAAAATACTTAAAAAGTAATTTGACTAAACATACTATATAATCATTATCTTCAGATAACAAAATTAGATTGTGCGATGAAAATAAATGATTAATTTTGAAGTCTAAAATGCTATAATAATTGCAGAATTGATGTTTTTAAGGAGGATTTAATGAAAAAAGAAATTATTATATGTCTTGGAAGTTCTTGTTTTTCAAGAGGCAATAAACAAACGGTTCAAATTATAAAGAAATACATAAAAGATCATCAACTGGAAGATAAAGTATATTTTCATGGAAGCCACTGTTTTGGGAATTGTGAAAACGGGCCTACATTAAAAGTAGACGATAAAGAATACCAAAGTGTTTCTCCTGATAATATTATTTATTTACTGGACAAAATTTTTAGTACCGATTGATTTTGATAACTTTATACCATATCACGAAATTGAGAACAAATGCCCATTGTAGAAATTATTAAAGAAAAATGTAACTTAAACTATTCATGTGTACGAGTTTGTCCGGTAAATGCCATTGAAGTAAAAGTTAACAGAGATTATGCAAGGGTAATACCGGAACGCTGTATTGGGTGTGGTAGTTGCACAACCGTTTGTCCTGAAGATGCTATTCGATTTCGGGATTCAAAAGAAGAAACCAAGAAAATTCTTCAATCGAATGCTAAAAAAGTGGCTATTGTTGCCCCAAGTATTTCGGGCGAATTTCATGATATCACAGACTATCGCAAGTTTGTGGAAATGATCAAATTTCTCGGATTTGATTATGTCAATGAAGTGTCATTTGGCGCTGACATCATATCACTTAAATATGCTGAACTGTTCAATAATTTCAAAGGCAAGTATTATATTTCTACAGCTTGTCCGGTCATTGTATCACACATCCAGAAATTCCAACCCGAGCTCATTGAAAATCTTGCTCCATTAGTTTCCCCAATGGTAGCTACCGCTAAAATAGCAAGGAAGCTATACGGTAATTCTATTAAAATAGTTTATATTGGCCCTTGTATTGAAAGCAAAAATGAAGCATTACTCTATAAAAATGATGGAAAAATTGATTCAGTACTTACGTTTATTGAATTGCGGAAGCTTTTTGAAGAATTTAAAATTCACGAAAGCACCCTTGAATATTCTGAATTTGACCCACCCATAGGTTATAAAGGTTCCCTGTTTCCTATTGCCAATGGGTTGCTGCAAGCTGCAAACATTAGTGAAGATTTACTTGAGGGAAAAGTTATTACAGCCGAGGGGAAATATAATATGCTAAATGCAGCAAAACAATTTCATAAAGATATTGATACGATAAAGAAACATTTTAACTTATACTACTGTGAAGGATGTTTAATGGGTCCTGGCACATCAAGACGCGGAGAAAAATTCATCAGACATACACGAGTTGCTGAATATGCTAATAAACGATTAAATAACTTTGACCTGGAAAAATGGAAGCAGGAAATTAAAAGATATTGGGATTTAGATTATTCGAGAACTTTTAAAAATGATGATCAACGTATAAAAACTCCTTCAGAAGAGCAAATTACAGAAGTACTAAAAGCCATTGGAAAAAAAGACAATGATCCTGATTTAGGATGTAGCGCATGCGGATACAATACCTGCAGAGATTTTGCCATAGCAGTATCCAAAGGATTAGCCAGAATTGATATGTGTCTTACATTTACCTTACGAAACAGGCAGGATTACATTAAGGCGCTGAAAACCACCAATGAAAAATTAGCTCAAACGCAAAAAGCGCTTAAAGAATCGGAGCAAACAGCACAAAAAGAGAAAGAATCTGCACAAGAAGCTTCAGATATTATCAATACCATGCTACAAAAGCTCCCTACTGGAGTTGTTATTATCGATCAAAATCTAAAAATCATTCAATCCAATAACAGTTTTATCGAATTACTGGGTGAGGAAGCGGATGCTATTAATGAGATAATCCCCGGACTTGTTGGGGCCGACTTAAAAACGTTACTCCCATTCAATATTTATAATTTATTTAATCATGTCTTTTCTACTAACGAAAATATTCTAAACCGAGATATTCATTTAGATGAACAATTATTAAATCTTTCGGTATTTACCATTCGAAAGAACAAAATTGTTGGTGCGGTATTTCGTGATATGTATGCTCCAGAGGTAAGAAAAGAAGAAGTAATTAAACGCGTTACAGAAGTTGTTGATAAAAATCTGGCAATGGTCCAGAAAATAGGCTTTTTACTTGGAGAAGGTGCTTCAGAAACAGAACAAATGCTTAATTCAATTATTGAGTTATATAAAACGTTTAACAAAGGGGAGGAATGAAACATCAATTCTACATTGAAGTCGATTGCCAACAAAAAAATCATGAAGGCGAACGCATTTGTGGAGATGTTTTTTTATCCGAACGCATAAAAACCGAAGAACGGATTATTATTGTTTTATCGGATGGTATGGGGCATGGCGTAAAAGCAAATATGCTAGCAACCTTAACATCCAAGATGGCTTTAAATTTTACCCGCGAACATAAGGATGTTAACCGTATCGCGGAAATTATAATGAATACTCTTCCTGTTTGCAGCCAACGCCAAATTAGCTATTCTACCTTTACCATTATAGATATCGAAGTTGATGGAAAAACTACTATTTTAGAATATGATAATCCGGAAACGATAATTTTCAGAGATAACGAAATTTTTAATCCCGAATGGAAATGTATAATTCTCGAAAGCGACAAAAACACAGGTAAAGAATTAAAAAGTTGTACTTTCTATGCTCAAAAAGAAGATCGGATTATTTCCTGTAGCGACGGAATTACCCAATCGGGAATGGGAAGCCATAAATATCCTTTTGGCTGGGGCCATGATAACTTAACCCAGTTCACCCATCGATTAATCAAAAACAACCCGGATATTTCAGCCAATAAACTTGCTGGGAAAGTAGTGAATATGGCTTACCAAAACGATGGCTACCATGCAAAAGATGATACCAGTTGTGCCTCTATTTACTTTCGTGAACCAAGAAAATTATTAATCTGTACAGGGCCGCCCTATGAGAAGGAAAAAGATAAAAAGCTGGCACAGGAGGTAAAAAAATTCAAAGGGAAGAAAATTCTTTGTGGAGCAACTACTGCTGATATCATTGCCCGGGAATTAGAACTTGATATTGAAGACAGCTTTGAATTTCACGATCCGGATCTGCCCCCTATAGCCTATATGCCCGGGATAGATCTGGTAACCGAAGGAATTCTAACGCTTAGCAAAGTGCACGAAATACTTAAAGTATATAACAACAACTATATTTTGGGTAAAGGACCTGCCGACCAAATTGTTAAACTATTGAAAGAGAGTGATGAAATCCATTTTATTATAGGAACCAGAATAAACATTGCCCACCAGGATCCGAACCTGCCTGTAGAATTGGAAATCCGGAGAACTGTTGTACGCCGAATAGCCGAGACTTTGGAAGAAAAGTTTTTGAAAGAGGTTAGTATGAAGTTTATCTAGCTATTCTTCCCAAAAATACTGAAACTCAATATTTCTACCTTCCGGGTCTTTGGCAAAAAAATGATATATTTTATAATCCGGATTATCTTTGGGTTCAGACTGTGCAATATCTTTTAACTGTCTGTACATTTGATTCACTTCCTCGTGCGAAGGATAATAAAAAGTAATCATCCCTTCAGTATCTGCTTTTTCCCGCTGACAAAAACCAATCAGCATATTCTCAAATTGCAGAATATGACACCCACCCTGGTCTATCCAAAGTTTACAGCCAATTTTTTCGATATAAAATTTTGATATTTTGGCAAGATTTTTACTCTGAAAAAATACAATCCCACCGGTTTGTTCTTTTTTTATTTTTTCCATAATTATATAAATATTTCTTTAGCAATTCTATAGGTATTACAATGTGCGTCAACAATATCGTCCAAATTATCGGCATAACCACCACCCATGGAGGCTGTAATGGGAACACTATATTTATGCGCCAGTTCAAAGACCAAACGATCACGCGCTGCACATCCTTTTTTGGTAACACTCAACTTTCCGATTTTATCGTTTTCCAAAATATCAACGCCCGATTGATAAAAGATAAAATCGGGGTTTATCTTTTCAATTAATGGAGGTAAATTGTCTTTTAGTATTTTAAAATATTCATCATCTTTGGTATAATGCTCCAATGGAATATCCAAATCTGATGTTGCTTTACGCAACGGAAAATTATTATGGCAATGCATGCTAAAGGTAAAAACCCGGGATTCATTTTTAAAAATATTTGCCGTTCCGTTTCCCTGGTGTACATCCAAATCAACCACTAAAATTTGTTTCACTTTGTTATGGGTTAATAAATATTGCGCAGCCACAGCAATATCGTTATATAAACAGTAACCTTCGCCAAAATCGCGGTGTGCATGATGGGTGCCGCCGGCTACATTAAAAGAAACCCCATTTACCAAAGCCATTAAAGCGGCCCGGGTAGTTCCGGTACATATCAATTCTTCACGCCTTAATAATCCGGGACTGAAAGGAAAACCAATTCGCCTTTCTTCGGCTCTGGTTAGATTATTATTTTTTAATTTATTGATATAATCTTTGCTGTGAGCAAGTACAATAAAATCATCTTCTGGTAATTTCGGTTCAAAAAAGTTTTGTTTTGAATAAGTTCCTTCGGAAATCAATTGTTGTGGAATCAGGGAATACTTATCCATAGGAAATCTGTGCCCTTTGGGTAACGGATGGTGGTAGTGCGGTGAAAAAGCAATATAAATCATGAATTTTTCTGTATTCTGATTACGGACAAAAATAGCAGAATTTTAAAAAAGCAAAAAATTCAATATCTGATAAAATAAACTATTTCCCAATCAAAATAAAGGGTGACCAGTAAAACGGATGCGCATAGGAGCCTTCATTAATCAATTTTAATTTAGCCTGTTTTAATGCTTTCGAAAATTCCTTTTGATCTTTATTTTCTTCTAACAGGTTTTTATAAAAACCGATCATTAAATCGGATGTGGACTCGTCTGACACCCGCCATAAAGAAACAATAATATTTTTACTCCCTGCATAAAGCAAGGCTCTTGTTAAACCTATCAATCCTTCACCTTTTCTAATTTTTCCCAACCCGGTTTCGCAGGCAGAAAGCACCGTTAAATCGGCGTTCATATCCAAATTGTAAATCTCTCCCTGGTACAAAATCCCATCTTCGGTTAATGCTGAATCCTGTGCTAAAAATATGCCCGACAGTTCAGGTTTATCTGTATTTACAAATCCATGGGTAGCAAAATGCAGATACTTATAATCTGCTAATTGACCCGATTTCACAAAATCTTCATTGGCCTTTTTCTTGATTTGAACCAGGGCTTTTTTTCCTTTTTCGTCAAATTCCCTGAAAATAGCTTCTACCTCACTTTCTGTTCCGGGAAGGGGGCTTATATAATCACCTTCCATCAGTCTCCCTCTTGTCCCCAGGGTATCGTCCATTTCAGAATCAAACGCTTGCAACAGCTCCCTTGTTCTCAATGTTAAACCTGCAGTATTGGAATCGTCGAAAACAGGGGCAAATGCCAGCCAATCATTTAAGTCGGTGGTTTCAACCTGCATGTCTGTTTCCTTTGGAAACGTTTTATAAAACAGGTTGGCTGAGTAAGAATATGAAATATTGAATTTTTTAATCAAATATGAAAGTTCCTTCCAGTCTTTGTCTTCTGCTTCCTCTGTAAGAAAAGTCTCAAAAGGGATCATGCTCAAACCGGCTTCGGGAATAATGATCAGGTTTTCTATTTCTCCGGAGAGATGATATGGAATAAGCTTCTGATAGAAGCGGTAAGCATATTTTTTATACATCCTTGCATAACGTAAGCTGGTGGTATAAATCAAACCATAACGGTAATATTGAATGGTATCGGCAAAATTATCCATGGCAGTCACCGTTTTGATATCCAAATTATCGTGGGTGATGGTAAAAATGGTAATGGTACTGTCGGCTTTTAAATAGCTGATCATAGCGGTTTTGGCATCGAGCCTGTTTTTAATTTCTACAACACCGATAGGTTCTTGATTATACTTTAACTCAAAATATTCCGGATATTCATTTTCGAACGTTTTTATCAGGGCCTCGTATTCACGATTGGCTGTAAACAACTTATCGTTGAACAATTTTTGTTTTGCGCTGTCGGGTTTTTCTGCAAGCAACTTTTTGTACAAGGCTATATCTGTTTGCAATGCTTTTTCTTTTTGAAGTAAAGTATCCGGTATTCCTGCAAACTCTTGGGCTTCTGCACCTGCCAGGGCTTCTAACAATACAGACGATTTATTTTTTTCGGAAAAGTAGAAGGCTAATTCCTTGTACCGTTCAGCATTTTCCCGGTCTTCATTGTCAGAAAGTTTCATACAGACATCAACCGCTTCGTGGTATATATCGACAATTTTCTCGCCCAAAGCCAGTTTGTCTGATTTTGTGCTTATTTCACGGCGCGCCAGGCCTATCAAGGTATCGCACGCCTGGTAGTGGCGCAGTGCAAGCTCAAGGCCGGCAGGTTCTTCTAAGTCTGTCAGGTCTTTAGCATGGTGCGCAAATATTTTGGCTTTTGCTTGTAGTGCCTTTAATAGTTCACTCCAATCCAGGTAATCATCTATTACGGGAACCGAATAAACATTGGTTGTATCATTAAAGTTCCGCAAACAGCTGGCAACTCCTTTTTGGTAATATTTCAATGCTAGGTTGTATTCACCTTTATCAGTATAAACATTCCCGATATTATTGTATGAACTTGATACATCGGTATGCGCTTCACCCAGGATTTCTAACTTAATTTCCAAAGCACTAAAATGATATTTCAATGCTTTGTCGTATTCAGAATTCTTAGCGTAAGCATTCCCAATATTCATATAAGAAGTTGCTACAGAAGTATGGTTTTCACTAAGAATCTCTTTAAATATTTCCAAACCCTTAAAATAATATTCCAAGGCCTTGTCGTATTCGGACTTATTAGCATAAACAAGACCGATATTGTTGTATGAATTTGCCACAGAAGGATGGTTTTTATCAAAGAGCTCTAATCTGATTTGCAAACTTTTAAAATGATATTCTAATGCTTTGTCGTATTCAGACTTTTGTTCGTAAACAAGACCGATATTATTGTATGAACCTGCTACATGCAGATGCTTTTCACCCAGTAGTTTTAATCTGATTTCTAAGCCCTTTAAAAAATATTCCAACGCTTTGTCGTATTCGGATTTTTGCCTATAAACTACCCCGATATTGCCATATAAACTTGCTACAGAAATATGGTTTTCACCAAAGAATTCTTGATATATTTCCAAACTTTTAAAATGATATTCCAGTGCTTTATCGTATTCGGATTTATCCCAATAAATATTGCCGATATTCCCATATGACCTCGCTAAAGAAGGATGTTTTTCGCCGAGGATTTCTAATCTAATTTCCAAACCCTTAAAGTAATTTTCTAATGCTTTTTCATATTCGGCCTTTTGCCGATAAGCAATCCCGATATTGCCATATGTATCCGCTACAGAAGGATGTTTTTCGCCAAGGATTTCTAATCTGATTTTCAAACTTTTAAAATAATATTCCAATGCCTTATCATATTCTGATTTATCAGCATAAACAAGACCGATATTGTTGTAAGAAATTGCTAGATGAGTATGCTTTTCACCGAGAATTTCTAATCTGATTTCTAAGCCCTTAAGATGGTATTCCAGGGCTTTGTTGTATTCAGATTTATTAGCATAAACAAGACCGATATTGCTATATGAAGTTGCTACAGAAGTATTGTTTTTGCCAAGGAGCTCTAATTCTATTTCAAGCTTTTTTAACCAATATTTTAATGCCTCATCATATTTTGAAGCATAATAATTTACTAAACCAATCGTATGTAAACAGTTTACATTTTTTAAGCTGTTTTCACCCAGGTGTTTGATGTATAGCTTTTGCGCTTTTTCGGCATAAAACAGTGCGCTGTCTAGTTGCCGGGCTTCAAGGCAACTATCTGCCATTTCATAATACTTATTGGCCCGGGTAGTATCGGCGGTTAGATTCTGTGCAAAAGAAACGTTTGCGCTTAGCATAATCACTAAGAATACAAGTATTGCTTTGGTGGTTCTCATGATGTGGCTGTTTTAATAAAATCTTAGATAGCTACTTACCAATCAAAATAAAGGGAGACCAGTAAAACGGATGTGCATATTTCCCTTGGTTTATCATTTCGAGTTTTGCTTGTTGTAATGCTTTTGAAAATTCTGGTGTTTTCTGGTCTTCCTCCAATAAATGCTTATAAAAATCGATCATCAAATCGGAAGTAGACTCATCGGCTACTTTCCACAACGAAACGATAATATTTTTGCTGCCGGCATACAACAGAGCTCTTGTTAACCCAATCAACCCCTCTCCTTTTTTGATTTGTCCCAGTCCTGTCTCGCATGCGGATAATACTGTTAAATCAGCATTTAAATCCAGGTTATAAATTTCGTCCTGGTACAAAATCCCATCTTCATTCAAGGTTGAGTCCTGTGCTAAAAACATGCCTGACAGCTCGGGTTTTTTAGTATTTACAAAACCATGGGTAGCAAAATGCAAATATTTATAATCTGCTAATTTACCGGATTTCACAAAATCTTCATTGGCCTTTTTCTTGATTTGCACCAGGGCTTTTTTTCCTTTTTCGTCAAATTCTCTGAAAATAGCTTCCACTTCACTTTCTGTTCCGGGCAGGGGACTTATATAATCACCATCCAGCAGCCTTCCTCTTGCCCCCAGGGTGTCATCCATTTCAGAATCAAAGGCTTGCAACAGCTCCCTGGTTCTTAATGTTAACCCTGCGGTATTGGAATCATCAAAAACAGGGGCAAATGCCAGCCAATCATTTAATTCGGTGGTTTCAATTTCTTTAAATCGTTCTTTGGGAAATGTTTTGTAAAACAAATTGGCTGAATAAGAATACGAAACATTGTACTTTTTGATCAAATAAGAAAGTTCATTCCAATCTTTGCTTCCTGCTTCTTCGGTAATGAACGTTTCAAAAGGGATCATGCTTAGTTCAGCATCGGGAATAATGATCAGGTTTTCAATTTGGGGATCTATATTTTGGGGTATTAATTTTTGATAGAATTCATAGGCCTGCCTTTTATATATAGCTGCAAATCTTGAACTGGCCGTATAAATTAATCCAGAACGGTAATTTTTAATGGTATCATCCAGATTTTTAATGGTTGGAACCGTTGTAATATCCATATTATTTTCGGTTATGGTAAAAATAGTGGTTGCGCTCTCTCCTGCAAAATAGCATATCATAGCGGTTTTTTTGTCCAGAATACCTTGAATATTTTTAACACTTGCAGGTTCTTGATTATATTTTAACTCAAAGTATTTGGGATAATTATTTTCAAAGGTTTTAATTAATGCATCGTATTGGCGATTAGCAGTAAAAAGTTTATCCCTGAACTTTATTTCCTTTGCACTATCGGGTTGTTCTGCCAACAGTTTTTTATAAAGGGCAATTTCGTTACTTAGATTGTGTTCTGTTTGTAGTAAAGAATCTGGTATACCGGAAAATTTCTGTGCTTCGGCTCCTGCCAATGCTTCCAGTAAAACAGAGGATTTATTCCGTTCTGAGAAATAAAAGGCATTGTTTATAAAATAATCATATTTTTCATCCTGGATTTCAGAAAGTTGTATACAAACATCCATTGCATAATCATATATATCATTTGCAATTCTACCAAGCTCTATTTTATCAGACTTTCGTAAAGAAGAATATCTTAAGTTATTTAATAAGGTATCACAAAGTTGATACGTTTGAAATGCAAACCTTAAATTTTCACCTCGATCTTTTTCTGTTTGATTCGCTATTTTAATGAATGTCCTCGCTTTCTCACATAATGATTCAATAAAGTAAGTTGAACTAAAATAATTATCTAGTTTGGGATTACTATATATATTTGTTTCATCAACAAACTCTTTACTGTTAGCAATTAATGCTTTCTGAAAATATTCTAATGCTGAATGATAGTTATTTAATTCAAAAAATATTTTCCCAATAAAATTGTATGAAAAGGCAATGGATGGATGTTTTAACCCATATATACTCTTTTTAATTTCTAAAGCTTTTAAATAATAATTATATGCTGTTTGAATACTATCCAAATAAAAATAAGAACTACCTATGTTATCGAATGTCATAGCTATTATCGGGTGTATCTCTCCCAAAATACTATTAAAAATAGTATGTGCCTTTTGGAAATAAAATAAAGCAAGCTTATAATTTTCATCATTCGCATAAGTAGTTCCTAAATTTAAATATGAAATACCAGTATAAGGATGTTTATCACCCAGCACCTCTAATCTTAAGTCCAATGCTAATTTATGATATTTTATAGATTGAATAAAATTCTGCTTCTTATCAAAAACATTCCCAATATTATTATAAGCTATTGCAATTTCAGGGCTCTTATCTCCAAGCAATTGTTTCTTAATATCGAGTGATTTCATATAATATTCTAAAGCTAGTTCATACTTCCCCTTATTTTTATAAACTACACCAATATTATTATATGAATCTGCAGTAGCTATGTTTAAATCACCAATTATATTCTGTTTTATATTTAAAGATTTTTTATGAAAATCAAGAGCTATATCATATTCTCCTTTATTATCATAAGTATTTCCTAAATTATTATAAATAGCAGCAACTTCCTCATGCATTTCGGTAAAAACTTCCTTTTTAATCTTTAGTGAACTCATATAATACTTTAAGGCTAAATCATACTCTCCATTTTCATCATACAAGACTCCAAGAATACGATACAATTCAGCAACATCCAAGTCATCTTTTTTTAAAGCCTTCTTTTTAATTTCTAATGACTTTTCAATATAAAAAAAAGTTGAATCTTTTTCCCCCAATCTATAATAAGTTAATGCTAAGGAACTATAAGCCCTGGCAATTGTTGTATCTATCTGATTCAAATTATTTTTTGACCTGCCTATAGCTTTGATTAAAACTGAATATGCTTCACCAAAATTATTTTTCATATTAAAACATTCAGCTATAAAAATTTCATTATATAAATAATGCTGCCACATTTCTGATTCTTGATAAATAAAAGAAGCCTTTTTAAAATATTGAATAGCACTGTCACATTCTGTTCTATTCATATATATTATAGCTTTATCAAAGTATTTTTTAGCTAAAACAGAATCTTCAGCATTATCCTGCCCAAAAGAAAAATGAAAGCATAATATAGTTAGTAAGAAAACCAGCAGGGTTTTAAGTGTTTTCATATCCGGGGAGGTTAAGGTTAACTATAAAAAAACAAGTTACGGAAAAATATTATTAATGTAAACACCTGTTTATAAAACACATATTTATACAAACTTAATAGATATACAAAATAATAGATCTTAAAAAATTCATGAATTATTGGTTGTTTTTTGCATTTATTCATAACTTGTTTAACATAAACTAATGCTAAAAACATACCGCTATGAAAAAATTACAATCAAATATTAAGAAATTAACAAATGCTGAATTGTTAAAGGTAAAAGGTGGAGAAGATTCATTGAAAAATAGTCTAAACCTTTTAAAAGAAACTGCAGATAGACAATCTCAAAACATTAATGCAATAACAAGAGTATAATTAATATTCTAGACTTATTTTCAATAAAAGAATCTTAGATATTAGTCTGGCACACACTCTTAAAAATACTACAAACCAGTAAACTACGAGTGTGTGGATTTTACTTTTAAAAAGTAAAAAATAAAAAAAAGCACCTCAACCCTGTTAAGGGAGAGGTGCTTTAATATATTGGATAATTTTTGAAAGTAAATTGCTTATATATGGGTTTGAATCCTATTAAAAATTTAACCCTAAACTATAATTAACTTAACCAAATTTAATTATCAACCTCAAAAATTTTATCCAATGCACTATTATTTTTTATATTCGTCAAGAATTGCTTTAACGCCGTCGGGAGCTACACGACCGTAGGTTTTGTCACCCACTAAAACAACAGGTGCCAATCCGCAAGCTCCAACACAACGTAAGCAGCTCAATGAAAATTCACCGTCTTCGCTTGTTTCACCTACTTCAATGCCTAACTGACGCTTGAACTCCTGCAACACATTATCCGCACCACGAACATAACAAGCGGTCCCGGTACATATTGAAATAGGATATTTCCCTTTGGGTAGCATGGTAAAGAACGAATAAAAAGTTACTACACCATAAACCTTCGCTACCGGAACATTCATCTCTTGTGCTACGACTTCCTGTACTTCTGCAGGAAGGTATCCAAAATGTTCCTGTGTTTTGTGCAACACATTAATTAACTCATTCGGTTCGTTGTTAAAAGACTTACAAATCTCTTTGATGGTGTTTGAGTCTTTTTCTTTTATTTTTACTTTTATATGTGACATTTATTTTTCCTCCAGGTTTAATTATCTCATTAACTAATTTCAACTTTACGGCTTCTGTCAAAATAGCATGTATGTAATAAATGATGTGCTTTCTCACTCATAGGTTTGCCTAAGAACTCTTCATATAATTTAATAATATAAGGATTCTCATGCGATTTGCGGATGGGTTTATCAGCATCTTCTTCGTAAATAGCTTTCATACGTGCTTTTAAAATACCTGAGTCACTATGATGCAACGGCTGTCCGCCACCACCAATACAACCACCCGGGCAAGACATAATTTCTATGGCATGGAATTCTGATTTCCCGGCTTTGATATCTTCGAGTAGTTTGCGTGCATTTCCTAATCCGTGGGCAATACCAATGTTAATTGGAGTACCGTCAAAATCTACGGTTGCTTTTCGTATACCTTCCAAACCGCGCAACTGTTTAAAGTCAATATTTTCTATTTTTTTACCGGTATGTAACTCGTAAGCAGTACGTGTAGCTGCTTCGATAACACCACCCGTTGCTCCAAAGATAACACCCGCTCCGGTTGATTCACCTAATGGTGTGTCAAACTCTTCTTTAGGCAATGTTTTAATATCAAGGTTAGCCTCTTTAATCAGATGAGCTAATTCACGGGTAGAAATAGAGAAATCAACATCCGGATTTCCATCCACTTTAAACTCATCGCGTTGTGCTTCATATTTTTTAGCCAAACAAGGCATGATAGAAACCACAACTAAATCTTCACGTTTAACCTCAATTTTATCGGCAAAGTATGTTTTCGCAATAGATCCGAACATTTGCTGTGGAGAACGTGCTGATGAGGGGATATCCTTCATCTCAGGGAAATTATGCTCAAAGAAACTAACCCATGCAGGGCAACATGAAGTAAGAATTGGAAGTTTTACTTCTTTATCGCCATTTAAATGCTTGGTTAAACGATCCAACAATTCTGTACCTTCTTCCATAATGGTTAAGTCAGCAGCAAAATCAGTATCGAAAACATAATCGAATCCTAAACGACGAAGTGCAGCAACCATTTCGCCGGTTACACGAGAACCTGCTTCTAATCCAAATTCTTCGCCCAGTGCAGCACGAACAGCCGGGGCTGTTTGCACAATTACTGTTTTTGTTGGATCAGCTAATGCATTAATTACATCTCTTGTATGATCTTTTTCGGTTAATGCACCGGTCGGGCAAACTGCAACACATTGTCCGCAATAAGTACATGGTGAGTGCTCGATATCCATTTCAAAAGCAGGGCCTACAGCTGCTTCAAATCCTCTGTTGAATGCTGATAATGCACCTACGGTCTGAAATTCGTTACACATCATCTCGCAACGACGACACATGATACATTTGTCCAGGTCGCGAATTAATGAAGGCGAAAAATCAATTTTATACTCAGACATTTCTGCATATTCCTCACCAGGAACTTCACGGATACCTAATTTTACGGCCATATCCTGCAATTCGCAATTTCCTGATTTCGCACAGGTTAAACAATCTTTGGGGTGATCAGAAAGGATAAACTCCATTACGGTTCGGCGGGCATTAATTACACGCATAGAATGTGTATTTACAACCATTCCATCCCATACCTTGGTTGAGCATGAAGGAGCCAGGTTTCTTCCACCTTCCACTTCAACCACACAAATACGGCATCCTCCGGGTTTGTTTTCAATCCCTAAATCTTCGAGGTTCATGTAACAAAGCACCGGGATATCAATTCCTAATTGTTTTGCAGCCTTATAGATAGTAGTCCCTTTTTCTACTTCTATCTGCTTGTTATCTATTGTTAATTTTACTTTTTCCATCGTCCTAAATCGTTTAATTATTTTACAATGATTGCATCAAATTTACATCTCTCGATACAAGCACCACATTTGATACAAATTGAAGGATCAATATAGTGAACTTGTTTTTTCTCCCCGCTAATAGCTCCAACAGGACAAACTCTTGCACAAGCTGTACAGCCTACACAATTTTCTTCGATGATAACATACTTCATCAAATCTTTACATTGTCCGGCAGGACATTTATGATCTTTAATGTGTGCCACATACTCATCCCAGAAATTATCTAATGTAGATAAAATTGGATTTGGAGATGTCTGACCTAAACCACAAAGCGATGTATCCTTAATTACTTCGCACATATTGCGTAATCGCTGTAAATCATCCATTGTAGCTTTTCCCTTGGTAATCTGGTCTAATAACTCGTACAGACGTTTATTACCTATTCGGCAGGGAGAGCATTTTCCACAGGACTCCTCAACGGTAAAATCAAGATAAAATTTCGATACCGAAACCATGCAATCATCTTCGTCCATTACAATCATTCCTCCGGAACCCATCATTGAACCTGCTGCTATCAGGTTATCAAAATCAATTGGGGTATCCAGATGTTTTTCGGTTAAACATCCTCCTGACGGACCTCCGGTTTGCACGGCTTTAAATTTTTTCCCGTCTTTTATACCGCCTCCAATTTCAAAAATAACCTCGCGTAAGGTTGTTCCCATTGGAACTTCAATTAACCCTACGTTATTAATTTTTCCTGCCAGGGCAAAAACTTTTGTTCCTTTCGATTTTTCGGTACCAATTTTAGTAAACCAGTTGGCTCCTTTATTAATAATTACCGGAACATTGGCAAAAGTTTCCACATTATTTACATTGGTAGGTTTACCAAGATATCCACTTTCAGCAGGATAAGGAGGTTTAATGGTTGGTTCTCCCCGTAAACCTTCCATAGAGTGGATTAATGCTGTTTCTTCACCACAGACAAATGCTCCTGCACCGTATCGCATTTCCACATCAAATTCAAAATCAGAGCCAAAAATATTCTTCCCTAATAATCCGTATTCACGGGCCTGGTCAATAGCTATTTTCAGGCGTTTAATAGCCAGCGGATATTCGGCACGGATATAAATCAACCCTTTGGTAGCGTTTGTTGCATATCCGCAAATAGCCATGGCCTCAAGTACGGCATGGGGGTCCCCTTCAAGGATTGAACGGTCCATAAATGCTCCCGGGTCACCTTCATCGGCATTACAAACCACATATTTCTGGTCGGCATCATTTTTGGATGCTATTTCCCATTTTAATCCGGCAGGGAATCCACCTCCACCACGACCACGTAATCCAGAATCTTTAATCACTTGAATTACATCCTGGGGAGTCATTTCATTGATACATTTTCCAAGGGCCATATAACCATCCCGGCCAATATACTCATCAACATTTTCCGGATCGATAAATCCACAGTTTCGTAAGGCAATACGAATTTGCTTTTTATAGAAATCCATATGCTTTGAATCGGCAATGGATTCTTTCTTTTCAGGGTCTTTGTATAATAATCGTTTTACCTGTCGTCCTTTGATAATATGCTCATCAATTAATTCAGCAGCATCTTCGGGTTTTACTTCAATATAAAAAGTATTATCCGGAAGTACTTTCACGATAGGCCCTTTTTCACAGAAACCAAAACATCCGGTCATAATAACCTGAACCTCATCAGACAACCCCTTATTTTCAAGTTCCTGCTTTAAGCTTTCTACAATTGAATCGCTTGCTGAAGCTCTGCAACCAGTACCACCACAAACAAGCAGATGCATTTTATATTTTGTCATTGTTTATCCTCCTTATGCTTTTTTATTATCTTTATCATCTATTACCTGATAGTTTTGTGGAATAATGCCATCCACAAGTTCTCCACGTTTGATATATCTTTCAATAATCTCATCCGCTTTTTTTACATCTACATAACCAAAAACAATTGGGTCTTCGCCCGGTTTTTGGACCTCTATGGTAGGTTCAGCGAAACAATAGCCCATATCACCGGTTTGACTAACCACCGCTTCGATGTTTCTTTTTTCTAAAGCTTCAATCAAAAAATCCATTATTTCCTTAGCACCAGAAGCAATGCCACTGGTAGCCATACCAACTTTAATCTGAACGTAGCTTTCAGGGCTGTCTGCTTTTTCCCTCAAATCTACCTTTGATTGCAAATCTTCTCTCATCTTTTTTAGATCTGCTAATGTTTTGATTTTTGCCATGTTAATTATAGTTTTAAATAGTTAATTTACTGTGTAAATATTTGGTAAAATTATGGTAATCATCATTAAAAATCATTATAAATTAGATGTTATAAAACCTGAATGCTACACAACATATAGCTCTTCGATATTCTCATTGATCATCTCTTTTAAATAGTTTCTGATTTTAGGGTCATTAATCGGCATACCTTCTAAAGCCTCTTTAACTTCCCGGGTATCAAAAATATAATGTTTATCATTTATCTGATGAATATATTTAATTTCAATTGCAGGATTGGCTGCTGCAAGCAATACAACTGTTCCTGCGATATCGCCCAAATCAGGCCTGTCAATATGGTCATTTTGCAATACTGCATATACTTCAGTTCCACAATTAATCTCGGAATGGATTTTCAGATAACCATTTGCCTGTTCGGCTGTGTGTTTTAATAAAGGTAAACCCAAACCAACCTTTCGGGTGGTTCGGGTGGTCGTATATGGATCTGTAACATGATTCAGCATCTCTTCATCCATTCCCCGTCCATTATCAATAATCGTAATCTCAAAAATATTCTTATCCGTTTGTACATTAATGCTTATCTCGATAAAGGATGCACCTCCAGCGATCGAATTTTGTACAATATCTAATATATGCATCGAAAGATTATTCATTTACAAGTACCTTTCTATTATTTTGAGATTTTAAAGCCTTCCTAATTTCAACAAATGAGCGTTCCTGAATCAGAAAGCTGGTTGTAATATCCCCGATATTATCTACAAAATGAGCATCCGAACTTTGAATAAAAGTATAATCTGCCAGATAATTATTTTCTTGTAGAAATTTATTTTTAGCAACAAATTTCGAAAGTTCCAATGCATCAAAATTCAAATCATTGGGGACAAACCCCAGCTGGCTTATTACCGAATACCTGCTACGGTCGATATGGGCAGGAATAAACAACCCATTCAGTTCGTGTACTTTTTCCTCTATTTGTTCAATTGTTACATCAAGTGCCGAAATCAACAGCCAATCGACTTGTTCAATGATATTTTCATTTTGATCAACCACTACCTGGTACCCAAATTTTTTAATATCATTTTTGATTTTAGGCAGGTGTATTTCAATATATTGTTGAAATTCAAATAATTCATCATCATTTTCAAAGAACGCAAGGCAGTGTACCTCCTCTTTTGTATTAACTTCAGCCCCTTTTAAAATAAACAGGTCATGTTTTTTAGCCACTTCCTCCAGGGCTTTACAATTTTTTGTTGTGTTATGATCGGTTATACCAAGTATATCTAAACCTTTATTCTTAGCTTGTTGTACAATATTTAAAGGACTCATTTCCAAATCGCCGCAAGGCGAAAGCACAGTGTGTGTATGTAAATCAGCCTTAAATAATTTCATTATTGGTAAAATATTGAAACAGTTTTCCGCTCATCTCAAAGGTATTCTCCGAGGTTCCTAAAACAGGGACCCCTTCTATTTCGCTCTGTTCTAAAGTATCATCGTTTGGTTTAAAACCCTTTACCAGGATAACAGCAGCCAGATCTTTGAGCGATGCTATGGCCATCACATTTTTATGTGTTTGTAAGGTAATCCAGACCTGTCCCTCTTTTGAATTACCCATAACATCACTCAATAAATCTGAAACATAACCCCCTTTAATCTCTCTACTTAACCCTTCTTTACCGCTAAAAACTTCTAAATTAAACTTCTCAACTATATCTGATACTTTCATAACTCTAATATTTTAAGCATTAACACTTTCGATTTAACTTTTCTTCTCCCCAAATCTCCTTCATAATATCATGTGATTGTTCCCATTCAAGGATTCCTTTTTTCTCAAAAATTTTCTGAATAAAGATACAATGGTTAATCACTGCTCTTTCTTGTACAATATCTTCTGCTAAAGCCTGACAAGTAGGTGCTCCACAAGCACCACAATCCACGCCGGGCAAACATTTCATAATTTCCTTAACCCGTCGCATTTTCTTCATAGCCTCTGCCATATTTTCATCCAGTTTCATCATCGAGCGGGGCTTTATTTTACCAATGCTCATATTTTCTGTAAGGTAATTATGATACTTCAAAATTTGCTTTTCAGCAATTAATTGCCTGCTTTCTTTATAATGATTGGCTCTTTTCTTTAATCGCTCTACGGTTAAAAATCTGTTTTTGGTAGTTAGCACTCCGCCGGCACAACTTTCATCACAAGCTCTGAGTTCTAAAAAGTCTACATCCTTTATCTCCTCGTTTTCAATCTTTTCTAAAAAGTCGATCACATTATGCACCCCATCAATAGCCAGGCACCGACCCTCCATGTTATCAATCTCTCCATTGGTAAGACTCCAAAGAACACCTTCGGGAGAAAGTTGCTCTTTATCTATATTCTGACCGGCTTGAAAATTTCCTCTACGGATATTGGTATAAACCTTATTAAAAATAAAATCCATATTAATAACGCCGTTAATTGGAGAATTTTCATTTCCCACCGGGCTTTTTATAGCTGCAATTTTGGCCGCACAAGGAGTTACATAAAAAATACCGATATCAGACTCATCAATGCCTTTATCCATGAGCATCTTTTTGTAATAAAGCGCTGCAATATCCAGGGGTGGATGAAGTGAAATAATATTTTCAGTTAACGCAGGAAATTTAACCTGAATTAAACGGATTACAGCCGGACAAAAAGATGAGATTAATGGCTTGTTCTCTTGATGAGTTTGAGCAAATTCCTGCATGCCATCTTTTAACTCTTCTACCCCATGCTCTACCTCATAAACATCAGTAAAACCTAAATCTATTAAAACATCATATATTTGCGTGGTTTTCACCTCTTCGGGAAATTGTCCGCTAAATACAGCTGGTAAAAGGGCAATACGATGTTTGTATTGAAAAATCTTATTAAAGTCGTCCTGTTCAATAATAATTGCATTTACCGGGCATACACGAAAACACTCACCACAATCGATACAACGATTCTCAAAAAGCTCGGCTTTCCCATTCCGGACACGTATCGCTTCGGTAGGACAAATATTCATGCAGTGTGAACATCCGATACACTGTTCTTTTTGTATTTTTAATGCATGATGGAAAATTTTATTGTCCATAACTTATAAATTTTTCAAATATGCCACAATCTTTAACTCTGTACCCTCTCCTACTGTACTGTTTAATTCAAATTCATCCGAATTATTTTTAATATTAGAAAGCCCCATTCCGGCACCAAATCCCATTTCCCTTACTTGTTCGGATGCTGTTGAATAACCATCCTGCATAGCCTGTTCAATATCTTCTATTCCGGGGCCTTTATCATTTACCTGAATACTTATTTTATCGGTATCAATATCAATAATAACTTTTCCTGAATATGCATGAGCGACTACATTTACTTCGGCTTCGTACATAGAAACTACAATTCGTTTTACAATCTTATGATTGCCGACCAGCTGTTTTAATGTCTTTTTCAACAGGCTGGAAACATTTCCTGCCTTTGAAAAGTCACCCCCTTCTATGTCATATTCAAAATGCATAATCATTAAAATACAGGTTTTATACCGGCTCTATATAACTCTCCGGCTGTTTTAAAAACCGAACATGCACATTCAATTAACACCATTTGATTTTCTTCTGCAAGTTCAATCATCTCTTTAGAAACTTTCTTATTTCTTGCAAATATAATACAGGCAATATCTGACATTTCTGCGGTCCGAATAGCCTGCAAATTTGCTAAACCGGTTATAAGCAGGATATTATCGGTATCGAGTGTTAGTACATCACTCATTAAATCAGATGCAAAACCTTTTTGTACTTCGGCATCTATCCAATCTTTACCGCAAACAACCTTTCCTTTAACAATATCTACTACCTCTTTTATTCTCATTTAAATTAGTGATTTAAATGGTGTTAAACAAACATTAATAACATCATATTTAATTTCACTGCAAATATAAAAATTTATTTGTTATTTTTTTCACACTGTGAATTAATTAACAACAAGACAGTATCGATGAGCTAGGTAAGATGATTATAAATCACTAATATTCAGAGCTATAATATGCTGTTATGCGTAATATGTTTTACAACGTATTTTATACAACATATTTTTAAGGATTTTTTACGATATGTTTTACAGCAGCACTTAATTATTGGTATTTAACAGAACAATAATTTGCTAATTTTAAATCATTTTAATTAAAAAACATTATTGTCCGGTTAAAAAAAATGATTGACGATTCGTTTTCAGATTTGCATTGTCCGGCGAGCCAAAAAACCAGTACAGTGAGCGTTAAAAAAGATCTGCTGTTCGAACCGAGCGTTTTGTGCGAGCTCGCCGAAGGCAACCACTGACCAAAGGGCAGTGCAAGTTTAGATTTTTTAGCTCACATCGCGTAGTTTTTCGAGTGAGGCGGGCGCAGCCTTGAATTTCTTTGCATACTTTCTTGTTTCAAGACCAAAAAGTATGTGGGGTCCGGGGCAAAGCACCTGAAATAGAAAATTGGTAAATGGGAAATAAAATCAAAGTTTCAGAATGGATGCAATATTTTTATCGAACAACAGTGAAAAAAAATTTAACATTACAAGAATCATTATAAACCATACTTCCGCTGTCTATAAAAAGCAACAGCAGTTAATATAATTACCATAAAAACAAAAATATAAACAAAACCGGGTACCGGAACAGAATCCCCCCCCACGTAGGAATGTAGCCCTGACAGGTAATAATTAACGCCAAAATAGGTCATTAAAACAGATGAAAAGCCAAAAAGAGCCATGGCATTGAAAGCAAAAAATCCTCTAAGTCCGACTATATTTTTAGAATGGATAATAAAGCTGTAAACAATAATTGTTATGAGCGACCATGTTTCTTTCGGGTCCCATCCCCAGTAGCGGCCCCAGGATTCATTCGCCCATATAGCACCTAAAAATGTTCCGATAGTAAGTAAATACAGGCCTATGGTTAATGATTTATAATTAATTACGGTAAGATCTTCGATGGTAGCCAGAATTTCCTTTTTATTTTTTTGAGAAAGCAACACATAAAGAATAAGCACAATGATCCCGATAATGGCTCCCAAACCCAAAAATCCATAGCTGCTGGTTATCACCGAAACATGCAATGTTAGCCAGTAGGATTGAAGAACAGGAACCAAATTAGTTATTTCAGGGTCCATAAAGCTTAAATGAGCAACCAGTAAGGTAAACCCGCCTAAAACTGCCGTTGCAGCCAACACAAATAAAGACCGGCGTGAAAAGATAAAACCTGCCAATAGGGTTACCCACGAAATAAATATCATGGTTTCGTAGCCATTGCTCATTGGGGCATGGCCTGACACATACCATCTAATGGCTAATCCCAGGGTATGTAATAAAAATCCAGCTAAAAGTAACAATTTAAATATTTTGCCTAAATATTTTGGGTATTTCTTACGTGTAATCACCAGATAAATCAGAAAAATTAATAATACCACACCCACAGATAGATAAAAGGGAAATAGTTTTTCGTAGATTTTTGCTTTATGATAAAAAATTTCGGCTTTTACTTGAAATTCTGCAGGCAATTCATATTGTGCTTTTTGTTGCTGATATTTTTGTATATCGCCAATCATTTCTTTTACCTTTTCCATATTTTGAGCTTCTACTTCAGCTCTGATATACTGAATTATATTTCGCACAAATGCTGAATCTTCTTTATCTGAAACTACTAAATGAGCATCTGTTGGATTGTACCAACGTTTTAAAGAATCGTTTACCGGAAAAATCTTTAAAAATTCTCCGGTATAAATCATAAAACAGATATTTAACCGTTCATCTATCTTTATAATTTCTTTATCGAATTTATTTCTCGCATTAGCCGGTTTAGAATAGGCTTTATCTACATAAGGTCTTAGCTTATATGAATTTTTATTGATATCAACCACATCTGCAAACGCAAGGTAATCGGAAAAAACACCCGTAACCTGTTTAACTCCTGTATTATCGTTTTGTATCAATGGATAATGCTGCCAATGTTCAAAATCAAAATTCAATCCTAAAAAAACCTGCATCGGTGAATAGTTTCCGATTTCTGTCTTACGTGTTAGTTTCCTTAAAATATCATGACTTAATGTATATAAAGGTTTTGTCCTCCCCTTTTGATCTTGTACCAAAATTTTACCAAATTCATTGGCTATAGGTTTATTTACTATTAATTTATTCTCCTGCGAAAATGATGTATGAGCCAAAAGACTAAAAACAAACCCCAGAAGCAGCGTTTTTGTAATTCCTGAACGAAAAAATTTTGGATTGACCGTTCTGAATAAGGAGTTTTTATTAAACATAGAAAGAATAATAAACAAAAACAGCGAAAAATATCCGGTATAAGTAACCATCATCCCTGCCCGGTCTTTATTTACGGATAAGACAGTCCCTTTTTCATCGTTATCATATGATGACTGATAAAAACGCCATCCCTGGTATTTTAAAATGTGATTCATATAGATAGAATAAGGGAAACGTGTGTTATTATCCTTATCGATTAAAACCACATTACTTTTATATGACGAAGGACTGCTTGATCCGGGATACCGCTCAAGGATAAACTCTTTTAGCTTAATTGAAAAAGGTAATACAATGGTTTTTGGTTGATAATTTACTTCAACAATATGATTATTATTCTGATGTTGAATGCTATTTTTGGCATTTTCACCAATCCATAGCATCAAATCAAAATTTTGATAACCATCGTTTAAAACAAAATGTAAAACTCCCATCCCGTTGGGTGAAATCTTGTAATCAGTCAATTTTAATTCGTATTCACTATCATTGGCAGTCAGTTTTTCGTGATAGTTATCCCATGACACAGTAGTTACTGCAAGTTTTTGTAAATCTGAATCAAGAACATTCTCATTCTGATCTTTAACACTAAAGTGAAGGTATTGATCGGTAGACAAACATTTGTTTTGTGATTTACCTTCACGGATATACATGGTACCTTCAAAACCAAAATAACGGGTAATTCCTGCACCAATAATTATCAAAACCAACGAAAGGTGAAGGAATAAAACGGTAAGTTTCTTTTTGTGGTAAAGCTTATAATGAAATATCTGTCCAATAAAATTTATAATCATTAACAAAAAAACAAGTTCAAACCACCTGGTGTCATAAACCAATTTACGGGCAGCCTGAGCTCCAAAATCATTTTCAAAAAATGTAGCAAAAGCCATAGCCATGGCAAATACAATAAATAAAAGCCCCATAAACCAGGGAGAAAACAAAAAAAAACTTTTTTTATGCTTCATAAATTAAGAGTTTAAGGTCTTCATTGTGAAAATACGATAAAAAAAAAGGATAGCAAAACGCTATCCTTTAATAAATGTAAACAATTTTTATTAATATCTCTTCCTTGGCTGATAATGAGTATGTAATAACTCATGCGACTTATGGCCAAGAGGCTCACCAAGAAAGTCTTTATAGATTTGTTGTACTTCAGGGTTGTCGTGCGATTTTCTGATAGGCATTCCTTCATCTTCGCGATAAATGGCTTCGGCACGCTTTTGACGTATTTCGGGAGTTGTTGGTATAGGTTGGCCACCACCACCAAGACATCCTCCCGGACAAGCCATAATCTCAATAAAGTGCCAATCGGCTTTTCCGCTTTTCACTTTTTCCATCACTTGATGTGCATTGGTTAAACCATGAGCAACCACTGTTTTTAATTCTACACCTTCCAAGAAATTCCATTCAGGTTTTGTATTTTCAATTTTAATGGCTGCTTCGCGAACACCTTCCATACCACGGACAGGGGTAATGTTGAGGTTATCAAATGGCACTTCGCGTCCGGTTACAATTTCGTAAGCAGTACGCAGTGCTGCTTCCATTACACCTCCGGTAGCTCCAAAGATAACGCCGGCACCAGTTGATTCACCCATCAGACTGTCAAATTTTTCGTCCGGTAGCTTTTGGAAATCAATACCTGCCTGCTTAATCATAACTGCTAATTCGCGGGTAGTAAGTCCTAAATCCACATCCTGATATCCGCTATCACGCATTTCAGGCCTGTTTGCCTCAAATTTCTTAGCCGTACACGGCATAATAGATACACTTACAACTTTAGAAGGATCTATTTCTTTTTTCTGCGCATAATATGTTTTTGCAAGAGCACCAAACATTTGTTGTGGTGATTTACAGGTAGAAACATTCTCCAGATACTCCGGATACATATGTTCAATAAATTTAACCCAACCAGGTGAACAAGATGTAGTCATCGGTAGCTTAACAGATGAATCTTTGTCTACTAATGCTTTTTTCAATCGGGTTAACAGCTCAGTACCTTCCTCCATAATGGTTAGGTCAGCTGTGAAATCAGTATCCAGCACTGAGTCGAAACCTAATCGACGTAATGCAGAAGCCATTTTACCCGTTACAATACTTCCAGGCTCCATACCCAGGTCTTCGCCCAAGGCAATACGTGTAGCAGGAGCTGTTTGTACTACAACATGTTTATCTTCGTCGTAGATAGCTTCCCATACCTCATCCAAATAATTCTTTTCAATTAAAGCGCCTGTAGGACAGCGATTTACACATTGTCCGCAATTCGTACAAACTACTTCTAACATTGGGTTTTCGAAGAAAGTAGAGATCTTCATCTGGTCACCTTTATAAGCAACACCCAATGCACTTACATGTTGCAATTCAGCACAGGTTCTTACACAACGCTGACATCGAATACATTTGCTATCATCCTTAATGATAGAAGGTGATAACTGATCGATGGTATAGTTTTTACCGGGTACCAGGTCTAAAAACATGGGTTCGGTAATAACCATTTCACTGGCAAGATCTTGTAACTCACATTTGGTATTTTTATAACATTTGGTACAATCAGCATTATGTTCAGAAAGCAATAATTCAATAATATGTTTCCGGGCATTACGAACTTTATGCGTATTTGTATTTATCACCATTCCATCGGCAGCCGGTGTAGCACATGAAGCAACAAGATTTTTAGCACCTTCTTGTTCCACAACACATACGCGACAATTTCCGGCTACACATAAATCTTCGTGATGACAAAGCGTAGGAATATGTATATTTAATTTATTTGCAGCATCAAGTACGGTTTTCCCTTCCTCAACACTAACATCGATTCCGTCTATTTTTAAATTTACTGTATTAGCCATGTTTTTCTCTTTCATTTAATTTTTACATTACGATTGATTAGTAAATCATCTCTTCTTTAAAGTTATCAACGATTGAAGAGAATGAATTAGCAACAGACTGTCCCAGTCCACATTTAGCAGTAACTTTCATGGTTTCAGCTAATTTTTGTAAGGTATCAAGATATGCAGCGGATCTTTCTCCTCGTTTTACAGCTTCGATTCCATGTTTAAGTTGCTGACAACCCACACGGCAAGGAGTACATTGACCGCAGGACTCTTCTTCGAAGAATTCTACATAATTCTTTAATACATTATACATTGATCTGGAGCTATTAAAGATCATCATCGAACCTCCTGTTGGAACACCTTCGAAACCGATAATTGTATCTTTAAACTTTTTACGTGGCACACAGAATCCTGCAGCACCACCAACCTGAACTGCTTTGGTATCGCCATCACCGAATTCTTCGACGAAATCTTCTAATGGCATTCCCAGCTCTAATTCATAAATTCCGGGTATAGGAGTATCTCCTGATACAGAGAAAACTTTCGAACCTCTTGAGTCGGCAGTTCCCAGATCATGGAATGTTTTTGCACCAATACGTGTAATCATAAATGAGTAAACCAATGTTTCCACATTGTTAATTACCGTTGGTTTATTTCTGAATCCGGCAACCGTTGGATAAGGAGGTTTATTTCGGGGCTCTCCTCTTTTACCCTCCATCGATTCAAACAAAGCACTCTCTTCACCACAAATATAAGCTCCTGAGCCCATTAAGATATGAATCTGAAAATCAAAATTCATTTCTTTCAGGTAACTATGAAATTCATCCAGTGCTTTTTGTAAATCATTTCTAAGAAACTGATATTCGCCTCTTAAATATAAATAACCATGTTTTGCACCAATAACTTTAGCACACATGGCCATTCCGCCAAAAACCTTGAGGGGTACACGCGATAAAATCTCACGATCTTTAAACGTTCCCGGTTCACCTTCATCGGCATTACAAACAACATATTTTTCATCACTCTCTTCCTGAGCGGTAAATTTCCATTTTAATCCGGTTGGAAAACCTGCACCACCCCGGCCACGAAGTCCTGAATCAAGTATTTCGTTTAATAATTCATCATTCGATTTTTTTAACCCGTCAGCAAGTACATCTTTACAACTGCAATCTTCGCTGAAAATAAGGTCTACTCTTTTTAGTTTTTTATCTGGCATAATTTTTTTTCTCCTTTAATTGATTAAAAACTACTTTTTCATATATTCACCGATTATCTCATTAACCTTTTCAGGAGTAATTTCGGTGTATATTTCATCGTTAATAAGCATAGCAGGTCCTTTATGGCACCAACCAAGACAATTTGTTTCTAAAAGAGTAAACTTGTTATCTTTAGTGGTTTCACCAACTTCAATTTTTAACAAGTCTTCTAAAGTCTTTAAGATTTGTTTTTTTCCTTTCATGTCGCATGTAATGGTTCGACATAAGCGTATTACATACTCTCCGCGAGGTTGAGTATCTAGGAATGAATAGAATGTTGCTGTTCCATAAACAAGTGCAGCAGACATATCAAGCTCGCGTGCAACTTCTGTCATGGCAAAATCTGAGACATATCTTTCCTCAGATACCAGACCTTGCAAAATTGGAAGTAAACTTTCTCTTGTTCTTCCATGCTTGTCAGCTAATTGCTTAACTAGTTCTTTAATTTCTGGCATATCGTTCTCGTTTAATTTAGTTATTGTTATTTTTATAACATTGTTAATTAAATAACACAAAAAATAGTTTTATTTAATAATTATACTTTAATAAATATAGAATTCCTATAAGCTCGAGAATATGACATTTATTATACAAAAACATGATAAAAGTCATGTTTGTAAATTATGGTGCTGGATACTCGATTGTCAATCATCTATATATCAATACATTGACCAACTTCAGGAACCGTAACGGCTGTATCAATAGAATGATTCCGAATTATATTTTTTATCCACGATTGTAATTCTGAAGGATTTAGAATTGATTCCTGATAATATTTCTCATCTTCAATCCCGCTATAATGCAGAAAAACTACCTGCTTAGGCTCTGTATACTTCACAAAACTCAAACTATCAAAAATAAATTGATGTAGCGTAAAATCATTCTCCAGAAAGAAATTAAAACAGTTAGCATAAGATATAGGAGCATAGGCTTTTAAGTGAGGTGTTAAAAGTAAGCCCATCGAATGATTGTGAATAAATTTCATTAAATAATTTGGTTTCTCTCCATCCGTTTCAGATATGATGCTCCAATGGTTACATTCCGGATAAGGAAATCGATTATTTGCATCGGTTACTAATAGATCAACACTATTCAATTTATTTAAGTCCTCTTCTTTTAATAAAGGACATAAAAGATCTCCTGTAAAAAGGATTTTTTTTCCTTCAACTTCGAATAAAAACATCGCTGCTCCTTCGGCACTCTGACCATGGTAAACCGGGTAAGCAGTTATCTGAACACCGGGGACCTGGTCAACAATTTTTGATTTACAGGGTTTTAGTTCGTTAAAATCAACCAACGGTTCCAGCTGAGGGAAAGCAACTAAAATTTTTTTCCAGGTCAAAATGGTAGCATAAACAGGATAAGGTTTCTGATAAATTTTAGAATAACTTTGGATAATCCAATCGATTCCTAAAAAATGATCAATGTGTGGATGGGTTATAAAAATAGCTTCAGGAATGCGATTATGATTTTGCAAAAAATATTGTACGGTACCATGACCGGCATCGATTAATAGTTCCCATTCAATTTCATTTTTATCTTTACGATTTCTTTTCAGAATTGAACAGGAAGCATTGGCTAAATCCTCATGTTTTTCCCGGTTATAAAAGGGATGATCCTGTCCAAGGAAAACCGGCCAGGCATTACCTCGTCCGTTAATTCGTAGTTGTACCTGACTCATAAAGAGTAATTTTAATGTATGGCTACTAAATTTACAAATTCCTGATGAAATAAAAAAGAGCCTGCTTAAGTAAACAGGCTCTCAATAAGGTATTTTATTATATTTTACTCTACAATGGTCATCTCATCAATTAAATGAGTAGCACCGGCATATTTATCGATTAAAAAAAGTACATAACGGATATCAACAGAGATATTTCTGCTTTGCTTAGGATCAAAAATCATATCGCTCATGATACCTTCCCAAACACGGTCAAAATTTAATCCTATTAAATTACCCTCTGCATCGAGTACAGGACTTCCTGAGTTTCCTCCGGTAGTATGATTGGTAGCAAGGAAACATACCGGAACCGACCCATCTACTTCATATTTTCCAAAATCTTTTTTTCGATATATTTCTTTTAATCGTTCAGGGACATCGTAATCGTAAATTTCAGGATTATCCTTTTCCATTACCCCATCAAGAGTAGTATAATATTGATATTTAATCCCGTCACGCGGGTATGAACCTTTAATATCTCCATAAGATACACGCATGGTAAAGTTAGCATCAGGGAATAAAATCTTGTCATCCTGCATCTCCATCAGGCCTTTCATGTATGATCGATAAAGAGTCTGTGTGATATTATTTAACGAATCGCGTTTTGGCTTAATTTCTGACTGATAAACATGATTAAAATGCTGATAAAATTCGTAAACTGCATCATTTTTTAAACTTATCAATTCATCTATTTTATCCACACTTAAAAAGTCACTTAACTCCTTCTGATCATCAAATATTGAATTTTGATACAAATTTTTCGCAAATTTTTCATAATCTCCTGAAAAATTTAATTCGCTTAAATCCGGGTGAAATTCAATGGAGACATTTGAATAATAAAGAGGTAATAACTGGTAGAATATCTCCTGGTCAATTTTTTGCACATAATCTTTGTAAAATCCATCCATTTGTTGTTGCAAATACTCCAATTCTTTTGTGATATCCTCTTTATCCGCTTCTTTTTCGATTAATTCAATAAGATGATCAAATCTTGAGGCAAAACGAACAATTTCAAGAGCCAAAATGGCCTCTCGATAGTAATCATAAGCTACCTCATATTTCTCCAACTCGCTGTAAACATTTGAAAAGTCCTCGAGTAATCCAATATACTCATCATGACCCGACTCAGCCCATTTTCTGAAACGATATTCCAGATCCATCTTTTTTTCCACAGCATTCAGTCTTTCCAATCCAATAATCTCTCCTTTCCATCGCTTCCATGAATTACTTACACCTGCATTTTTCGAGGCATATTTTATTCGAATCGTATCGTTATTGTTCATGTATTTATTCATTATATCCAGACGGATATCTCTTAATTCAATCTTATTAGGATTACTGACATTTTTAATCCACTTAATTTCATCCGAAGTAACATATTGATACGTACTTCCAGGATATCCGAGCACCATGGTAAAATCACCTTCATTTATTCCTTTGATTGATATGGGCAGATGTTTTTTAGGTTTATAAGGAACATTGTCGGATGAATATTCAGCTGGCTGATTATTTGTATCGGCATAAATTCTAAAAACAGAAAAGTCTCCGGTATGTCTTGGCCACATCCAATTGTCGGTATCGCCCCCAAATTTTCCAATTGCTGAGGGCGGAGCACCTACCAAACGGACGTCTTTATATACTTCATAAACAAACAAAAAATATTGATTCCCATAATAAAACGAACGCACGGAGGCATTATAATGGTTATCTTCTTCTGCCCGGGCTTGTATTTTTTTACTATTTTCACGAATCTTTTCTTTTCGTTCTTCTTCAGTCATATCCCCGGTAACTCCCTCCAGTGCTTCTTCTGTAACGTCTTCAATTCTTTTTAGAAAAGTAGCTGTTAATCCCGGATTAGGCAGCTCTTCTTCTTGCGACATAGCCCAAAAACCATCGGTTAAGTAATCATGTTCAACTGAGCTGTGTTGCTGTATCGCTCCATATCCACAGTGATGATTAGTAAGAATTAATCCCTGGTTAGAAACTAACTCACCTGTACATCCACGTCCAAAGATTACAATAGCATCCTTTAAACAGTCCTGGTTAATACTGTATATATCCTCTGCAGAAAGTTTAAAACCTTTTTTCTGCATGTCTTCAATGTTATACTTTTCAATTAACAGCGGAATCCACATTCCTTCGTCGGCTGAGACAAACCTCACATTCAATAAAAAAGTAACGAGTAATAAGAGTACGATTTTTTTCATAATTCTATTCAGTTATATTTATAAATTGATCAAGTTCAGTATATAATTTTTGGATAGGTAAACCCATTACATTGAAAAACGAACCATTTATTTTTTCCACACCTACATAACCTATCCATTCCTGAATACCGTAAGCTCCTGCTTTATCAAAGGGTTGATAATGGTTAATGTAATAATCTATTTCTGCATAAGTAAGTTTACGAAAATAAACATCAGTACAGGCAGAAAAAGTTTGGGTTTTATTTTTTGATTTGATAGTTACGCCGGTATAAACCTGATGGCATTGGCCTGAAATCTCTTGTAATATTTTTACTGCATCATTATAATCTACCGGCTTTTGTAAAATTTTATCATTTAACCACACGATAGTATCTGCGGTAATTACAATCATCTTCTCATCCATATCCTCATCAAATACCTTAGCTTTCTTTTCGGCCAGGTATAAAGGAATTTGCTCACGAACCAAGTGTGGTGGATATGACTCATCAACAAATTTTTTCTTCTTAATTTCAAATTCCAGGCCTATTTCTTTTAACAAATAATGCCGTCTGGGTGATTCAGATGCTAAAATAATTCGATAATCTTCTATTCCGGGAATAAACATAAAAAGCAGAAAATTAAAAGTGTTGTAAAATTAAGTAATTAGCTACTAATGCATATAAGATACCTGCCAGCATAATCACTTTGGATAAATTACTGGCTAAATGATAATCCATTTTCTTTTTGGCAGTTAAAAGTTTATACAATAGCATTAATAATGGAACAATTAAGAATACACCAAAATATACCAATGTAAAAGTATCTTTCAAAAATCTAAAATAAACATATAGTAAAGAGAATTGGGTTAAAAGGATAAAAGTAATGATAACTATTTTCGTATTCATCACTCCTAATACAATCGGCATGGTATTTCTTCCATAAGCGTTATCCCCTTCAAAATCTTCAATATCCTTTATAACTTCACGAATAAGGGTTAATAAAAATGCATAAAAAGAAAAAGCAATAACCCAAAGAATAATATAATTAAAACTGGCCTTTAACTCAAGCATCAATAACCCATATTTTGCTCGCAACAGGGGTATCTCGAATAATAAAACCATTAATGGGACTAAGGCAGTTAATAAAGCAACAATTACATTCCCAATTAAAAATTGACGTTTATAGGTTGTGGAATAAAACCACAAAATGCCTGTAATCATAACAAAAACCAACGAAAGGATTGGCAATCCGATATAAAAAGAGATATAAGTTCCCAATCCTATACCAATGGTATTAAAAATTATATGTAATAGAATAGCCCAACGGCGATTGAGTTTACGTCCTAAAATAACTTTCTCGGGGCGGTTTACAAGATCTGTCTTCGTATCAAAATAATCGTTAATTACATATCCGGCAGCGGTAATTAATACTGTTGCCATGACTAAGAAGAAAAAATGGAGTTCGGAAAATTGTAATTCAAACTGGTTAACTTTTAATAGAGGCCTAATAATGCTCCAACGCATCAAATATTGTGTTAAAACAATGATTAACAAATTTTTGTATCTTATAAGCCTTAGAAAATTCATCATAAAATCAACGATTAATCAAATTTTCGCCATTTTCCTTGCAAACGTAAAACCTGTTCGATCACATCTCGAACACAACCTCTTCCTCCCGGGAAGGTAGATATATATCTTGAAACAGATTTTATTTCTTCGGCGGCATCTGCCGGGCAGGTTGGTAGCCCTGCAATCTTCATCACTTCATAGTCAGGCAGATCGTCGCCCATATAAAGGATTTCTTCGGGTTTTAACCCATATTTAAAATAAAAATCTTCGAAATCGTTTATCTTATCTCTTGATCCCATATAGATGTCAGTAATTCCAAGATATTGAAATCTTTTTTTGGTAGCCTGCGAATCACCTCCTGAAATAATTCCAATAATATAGCCTTGTTTTAATGCATAATTAACAGCATAACCATCTTTCATATTTACGGCTCGTATAAACTCTCCTCCGGGCTCAAGGTATATTTGTCCGTCGGTAAACACTCCATCTATATCAAAAACAAAAGCTTTTATATTACGTAAATCTTCTTTAAAATTTGTCATTGGATAAAATTCAATCTTTTTTATTTAAGTTATAAATACTTTCGCTCACAAATCTATATATTTTTTCAAATTCAGGGTAATCTTTTAACATTTTCACATGCATATCGATAGTTTTTTTATCCTTACGCATTGCAGGTCCTGTTTGAGCATCCATTGGGTTCATTTCATTTGCTTTCTTAGCGGTTTCATTAATTAATGGATGCAGTAGATTAAAATCAATATCTTTCTCACTTAACAACTCAGAACCAATATTATACATATGATTTGTAAAATTACATGCAAATACTGCTGCCAGATGTAAAAATTTTCGTTTTTCAGAATGAATTAACTCTACTTTTTTACTTAGACTTCTGCCCAGATTTAAAAGTTTATTTTCAGAATGGCTGTTATTTGCTTCAATACAAAGCGGAATTTCGGAAAACTCTAATTTTCTGGATTTTGTGAATGTTTGCAAAGGGTAAAAAACACCAAAGTTATCAAAATAAGTTTCAAAAACACGCATTGGGACACTTCCGGCTGTATGGACAACTATTCCATTTTTGATTTTCAAATTCCGAGCAATATCTTCAATAACCGTGTCTTTAATAGAAATAATATAAATATCGGCATTATCCGGCAGTGTTTCCAAACGAGTAGTATAGGTGGTATTTATTTTTTTAGCTAAGCTTTCAGCCGATTTTTCGGTTTGACTGTAGATCTTTTTTATGGAATAACCAGCATTTTTTAAAGCTAAAGCAATGTGTGTAGCAACATTACCTGCTCCAATAACAACAATTCCATTTTTTAGGTGCTGTGAATAATCCATAAAGAGATTAATTAAAAACATAAAATTAAACGAAAAAAATCAGCAATCAAAACACAAAAAAACCCCTAATCTCTCGAAAAGGGGTTTTAAAAAATATTTCAGAAAATATTAATAGCAATATTTATTTTCTTCGATTAGCTTGTCAGCAATTCTTCTGCAGGCATCTTTAGTATTTACACCATTAACTTTGGTATACACCTGAACTCCTTTGAGCAGTTTATCGGTTAACTCTTCATCGTCGATTGAATATATAGCATCCATGCCGTGTTTATAAATTTCTGATGCCGTTTCAAAAACATAAACATCAAGGATATCTTGATACAATTTCATATCCTCAGGAGTTTTCATTGATTCCAGTTTTTTAATGCGAAGCATGGTTGATTCAGCCACATATGTAGCCATAATAATGTCGGCTATACTATTCAATACTTCCTGCTCGTGCACTAATTTTCGCTGGAATTTATTAACCGCTGCTTCAATTAACATTAGAGCAACATTCTTAAAATTAGAGATATAAAATGATTTATCTTCGAAATAACCTTTAGGCTCAAAATTATCGGATAGATTATCCAATCCGTCAAGTATTTCTTTGGCTTTATCGAAAAGTTTAATTACTCCTTTTTGTCCTCTTTTAATAATTGTATCGGCAATAAGGATTCGGTTTATTTCATTTGTACCTTCAAAAATCCGGTTGATACGTGAGTCTCTGTATGCTCTGTCTGCAGGCATTTCAGCAGAAAAGCCCATACCACCCATTATTTGAACCGTTTCATCGGCAATATAATCGAGAGATTCAGATCCGTACACTTTCATAATAGCCGCTTCAGGGGCAAATTCGGCAAAAGCTTCCATATTAGCAGGACCGTATTCTTTTCCGGCAGCTTTGTTTATTTCTGCAACCACATCAACATCCTTAGTTGCGCGGTAAACAGCAGATTCGTTAGTAAAGGCTTTAATAACCTGTTCGGCTAATTTGTGTTTTATTGACCCAAAACTTGATATAAACGTACCAAACTGTTTACGCTCATTGGCATAATTTACCGATTGAGTAGTGGCACGCTTACTTAATCCTATAACATTAGCTCCAAGTTTTAACCGGCCCATATGCAGGATATTAAGTGCAATTCTGAAACCTTCGCCTCGCCGGCCTAAAAGATTCTCAACAGGAACTTTCACATCATTATAAAATATTTGTACTGTTGATGATCCTTTAATTCCCATTTTCTTTTCTTCCGGGTTGATAACAACACCATCCCACGCACTTTCTACAATAAATGCAGAGTGCACTCTATCGTTATCAATTTTTGCAAAAACAGTCTGAACATCAGCAAAACCACCATTTGTGATCCACATCTTTTGTCCGTTCAGAATATAATGTTTACCATCTTCGGATAAAACAGCTTTTGTAGTCCCTGAGTTTGCATCAGAACCGGCATTTGGCTCGGTTAAACAGTAAGATGCTATTAATTCCCCTGATGCCAGTTTAGGCAAATATCTTTGTTTTTGCTCTTCATTACCATAATATACCAATGGTAGCGTTCCAATTCCGGTATGCGCAGAAAAGGCAACAGAGAATGAGTATCCTGCACCTAACTTATCAGCCGAAAGCATGGATGTTACAATATTCTGTCCAAAACCTTCGTATTCTTCAGGTACTGATATACCTAACAATCCCAGCTCGCCTGCTTTTTGTAAAATATCGCGCATCAAACCTGGCTCCTGTGAGTCAATACGGTCAAGGTTAGGAAATACTTCGGTTTCTAAAAAATCGTCACAGGTTTGAGCAATCATTTGTTGCTCTTCGTCAAACTCTTCGGGTATAAAAATATCGTTGGCATCAATTTCTTTTAAAAGAAATTCGCCACCTCTGATTTTCAATTCTTTTTCCATATCTATTCAGTTTATAATTCTAATGATAATTCAATTAATTCAGCAATATCGTAATTTTTTATTTGTTCTTCCTTGTTTTTATATTTCAACCCGTCGGTCATCATTACCATGCAATAAGGACATGCGGTAACAACAACATCCGCATTTGTTTCCAGGGCATCTTCTATTCGTTCAATAAATACTTCCTTATCTCCTTTTTCTGCTTCTTTAAACATTTGTCCGCCACCTGCACCACAGCATAATGCAAAACTTTTATTTCTTTTCATTTCCACTTTCTGGGATGGTATTGCTTCCAAAATTTTTCGTGGAGCTTCATACTCACCATTGGCACGTCCTAAGTAGCAGGGGTCATGATAAGTTAGTATTTTATCTTTAAACAAATCACTGGTAATGGATAATTTACCTTCGTTCATTAACTGATGTAAAAATTGTGTATGATGAATAACTTCATAATTACCACCATAGTCGGGATACTCATTTTTAAACGTATTAAACGCATGGGGATCGCAGGTTATTATTTTTTTAACTTCATAAGCATTTAATAATTCTATGTTCATCATAGCCTGCATTTGAAATAGCATTTCGTTTCCAGCCCGGCGTGCAATATCGCCCGATGATGATTCTTCAACACCTAAAACTGCGTAACGAACATTTAGATGAGTTAAAATTTTTATAAATGAACGGGTAACTTTTTTATATCTATCGTCGAATGCTCCTGCACTACCCACCCAAAACAAATATTCTGGTTTTTCGCCCTTAGCAAAAAGATCTGCCATTACAGGGACTTCAATTTTTCGTTTATTTTCTGACATGATATTTTAGTTTAAATTTCAAAGCCTGCCTGACTTCCTTCGGCAGATAAATCGGCAAACAGGTTTAAAGTTTAAAGTTTTTTTAAGACTATACTTTAAACTTTTTATATCATATAAAATCAATTCTATGCATTCTCATTAATATACAATTCGTCTGCCCAAAGCATTCTATCATCTTGTGAAAATTGCCAGGGTGCTCCATTATTTTCGATATTGTTAAAAATCACATTCAGTTCGCCCGGAGATGCTGCCTGCTCCATTACAATATAACGTCGTAGTTCCAAAATTAGTGATACCTGGTCGATATTCACCGGACAAGCAACTGTACAGGCATTACAAGTGGTGCAAGCCCATATTTCTTCAGCCGTAATATAATCGAATAAAGATTTATCATCGGTATAATCCATTCCTTTTTTATCGATATTCTTACCCAACAGTTCGAGTCTGTCGCGAACATCCATCACCAGTTTCCGTGGAGATAATTTTTTCCCTGTAATATTTGCCGGGCAAACACTGGTACAGCGTCCACACTCAGTGCATGTATACGAGTCCATTAAATGCTTCCAGGTAAGTTGTCTTACATCATGTGCTCCAAACGCAACTTCTTCTTCTCCTTCTTCAATGGGGGGCTCCTCACCAGATAGCATGCTTTTTACCTCTTTGGTTATAGAAGGCATATTAGCCATTTTACCGGTAGGATCGAGTTTAGAATAAAATACATTTACAAATGATAAAAACACATGAAAATGTTTTGAATAAGGAATATAGTTTAAAAATAGAAATACACCCACTATGTGTAACCACCAACAAAGCCGTTCAATAAAAATTAAAGTATCAGAAGGTAAATTACTAAGCAATGGGATTAAAGCCGAGCTAAAGAAAAATGATCCAACTTTATCGTAATGTTCAACACCTCTTGTTTGCAATATTGCATCAGAAGCATTCATAAAAAATATCGACGACATTAAAACAACCTCGGTAATAAGAATGATGTTTCCGTCTAACCGTGGCCAACCTTTCATTTCAGGTTTCCAAAAACGGTCGGTCTTAAGAATGTTCCTACGGATTAAAAATATTAAACAACCCAAAATAACCAGGAGTGCAAAAAATTCAAAAAAGCCAACAATTACAGGATAAAATCCGCCTGTAAATGATAAGGCACGGTGCGTACCGGCAATACCATCAATAAATATTTCAATCATTTCAATATTAACCAGGATGAATCCTGCATAAACAAAAATATGCAAAATAGCAGCAATCGGAAATCCAAACATTTTTGATTGCCCGATAGCAACCTTAAGTACCAGCCACCACCTTTTTTTTCTGTTATCTTTAATCTCAACATCTTTTCCAAGGTTGATATTCCTTGATATCTTTTTAACATTCCAGGAAAAAAATGCTACTGCTCCTGCCAGCAATAAAACAAAAATAATACTACTAATCATAGTTCTTTTTAGTTTATCAGTATATCAATTTTAAAAATAAGATGCCAAAATATAAATTAATTGGTATAAAACAAATTTTTATTAGTAATGGCAGCTTTATTAATCATCAAAATCAGATTTTAAGATCTATATAAAAAGCACAAAGACAAAAGATGGTTTTTCAGGCTTTTGTCTTTGTGCTAAACTCATATTATAAGATTCTTTTAATTATAGTTCTTTTATTGCTTTTATCAATTCCGGCAATACTTTCTGTGCATCCCCAACAATCCCGTAATCAGCAGCCTCAAAAATTGGAGCATCCTTATCGTTATTAATGGCAACAATACATTTTGATGCACTAATACCAGCTAAATGCTGAATGGCACCTGAAATACCAATAGCAAAGTAAAGGTTCGGAGCAATAATTTTCCCGGTTTGTCCGGTGTGTTCCTCGTGCGGACGCCATCCTTCGTCGGATACAGGACGTGAACAAGCAGTAGCACCATTAAGCAGTCCTGCAAGCTCTTCTATGGGAGCCCAGTTCTCTGGCGACTTCATCCCGCGGCCACCAGAAACAACAATTTCAGCATCGGTTAATAGTAACTGTCCTGTTTGTTTTTGTACATCCTTAACTTTTGTTTTTATCTCTCCAACTTGTGCCTCAAATTGTTCAATTGATGCATCTTTAGCATGCTCAATTAACTCGAACGAGTTTTGTGCCATGGTTAAAATCTTAACATCTGATTTAAGCACAACATTTGAAAAAGCTTTTCCCGAGAATACTTTTTTATAAATGGTAAACGGCTCAATGCTTATGGGTAATTTTGTTACCGCAGATCCAAGTCCGGCCTTTAATTTAACGGATAAACGGGGGGCCAGTGCTTTTCCCATATTATTATGAGCTATAACCAAAACTTTAGCATCTTCTTTTTCTGAAACTTGTGCAATAACAGAAGCGTAAGCCTGATTGTCCAACACCTTTAATTGATCGTTGTTTACTGCAACTATCTTATCGGCGCCATAATTGCTTAATTTTTTCAATTCATCTTCCTGTACATCACCAATTGATAATGCTACGGTTTGGGTATTTAGCATTTCTGCAACTTTGCTTGCATAAGAAACCAATTCGAAGGATAACTTCTTAAATTTCCCATCCCAATTTTCTGTAAATACTAATACTGACATATCTTAATCTATTAAATTCCTAATGAATAATTATTTATTTTATTAAAGAACTTTAGCCTCGTTTTGAAGCATATCTATCAATTCTTTAACATTTTCCGGCTCAACCATTTTACAAGGAGGTTTTGGTTGTGGCAACTCGAATTCTGTAAATTCGGTTAAAGCCTCAACATCAACAGGTTGAATAACATTTAATGGCTTTTTACGGGCCATCATAATTCCACGCATTGCTGCAATCATTGGCTCTTTAGCAATACCCTTTTGTACTATTGTTACAACCGGAAGTTCTGAAACAACCTGATCATGTCCGCCATCAATATCGCGAGTAATCGTAAGTTCTCCATTTTCAAAATCAACTGAAGAAACAGCTGATACAGAAGGAATCTCTAAGAATTCTGCTAACATACCACCCACTGCCGATCCGTTATAATCACTTGATTCGATACCTGAAAAAATAATATCGTGCGGATTATTTTTAACATATTCAGCAATTTGTGCTGCAACAAAATATGCATCTTTTGTTTCTGCATCAATTCGAACTGCATCGTCGGCTCCAATAGCCAATGCTTTTCTAATGGTTGGTTCAGCATCTTTCCCGCCAACAGTTATTACCGTTATATTATCAATCGAATTTGCAGCATCTTGTTTTAATTGAATTGCCCTGGTTAACGCAAGTTCATCCCAGGGATTAATAATCCATTGTACTCCGGTGGCATCAAAAGCTGTATTATCATTTACAAACTTTGCTTTTGTTGTAGTATCCGGAACATTACTTAAGCAAACTAGAATTTTCATTTAATTATTATTTAAGTTAACAATCCTATTATTTTAACAATTATTGTGATTCGAAAAAATGTACTATTCGTATTCCAAGTAAAATACTATATTTCACTATACTAGCTTTCGAAAGTCTCAAGCAAACCAATATAGTCTAAAAAACCAATTTCACTAACAAGTGGGCAAATATAAAAATAGTTGTTTTACAAAACAAGAAACCAAACTTACTAATAATTATGCAAATATATACATATAATAATTTTAGAGTTTATCTCTGAGGCTTTAAAAACTAAACAAACATAACTAAAAATTTCTATTTTAATAAATTAGTGATAATTAGCTATCAACAATATGCTTTGAAATTATCAACATTTTATTTAATGAATATATACGATCGGTATCCAATTCATTTTCTCTCAAAATATTCGTTTAGTTTTTCTAATTTTATCGTTTATAATCATTATCAATTAATCGTTCGTAATTATTTAATAAAATGAACTTCAGAAGCACCCTTAAATCTTTAGGTCCGGGGTTATTGTGGGCAGCAGCTGCTATAGGTGTATCTCACTTAGTTCAATCTACACGCGCCGGGGCTATTTACGGTTTTCAATTAGTAGGTATTATTTTACTCATCAACGTATTGAAATATCCTTTTTTTGAGTTTGGTCCAAGATATGCATCTGCAACGGGTGAAAGTCTGCTGCATGGATACAAACGATTAGGAAAATGGGCTGTTGTATTATATCTTTTGCTAACTATTGCCACGATGTTTACGCTTCAGGCAGCCATAACGGCTGTTACTGCGGGACTATTTTCTTTTATTTTTCCACATACATTTAGTATGACTAGCTGGTCGGTAATTATTTTAACGATAGCAACTATCATTGTAGCTTTTGGGAAATATTCATTTTTAGATAAAATCATCAAATTCATTATTATCTTATTGGCATTATCAACAATTATAGCTGTTGTTTCTGCTTCTTCCCAGGGATTTAATCCCAATCCGGAATTTGGAGCTACTTTTAACTGGAGTTTTGGAGATCTGGCCCTATTAATTGCATTTGCCGGGTGGATGCCGTCAGCCATTGACATTTCAGTATGGCATTCCTTTTGGTCGGTAGCCAAAAGAAAACAAGGCAACCATATCCCATCGGTTAAAGAATCCTTATTTGATTTTAATGTTGGGTATATCGGAACATCCATTTTATCTATAGGTTTTTTATCGCTGGGGGCATTGGTAATGTATGGTTCCGGAAATACTTTCTCTGAGAACGGGACGGTATTTGCCGGGCAGCTTATTCATTTATTTACAACGAATCTGGGTAGTTGGGCATACATTTTTATTGCTGTGGCTGCATTAACAACCATGTCAAGCACAACGTTAACCTGTTTAGATGCGTATCCCCGGGTTTTAAAACCAACCACCGAACTTTTGTTCCCTAAATTAAAAAAGGATGCTTCGGAAAACTGGAACTGGTTATCATGGATGTGGTTAATAATACTTCTTTCCGGAACAATAGTTATTCTCCTGTTCTTTTTGAAAGGAATGAGTTTTTTAGTTGATTTAGCAACAACGTTATCATTTTTAACTGCACCAATTCTGGGCTATCTAAATTTTAAAGTGGTCATGGGAAAAAATGTATCTACGGAGCATAAACCCAAACATTGGCTAAGAGTTTTATCCTGGACAGGATTAATAATACTAACCGCAGTTGGAATTTATTATATTATTTGGAAAATTTTTATCTTATAGATTTTCTACTGTTTACTTTAATTAGCTCCATGAAGATTTGCCCCCGTTGAGCTTATTATTACTATTAAATTATTATTAAAGACTTATTCTCCTTAAATTTAAAAAGAGGTTTTTTTACGGATAAATTAACCCCCTTTCATTCGTGAAAAAATTCATAAAATTTATGAATACGTCAGGTTTAATTTGAGAAAAAAAGTATTTTACATAAATTTAGCTTAAATATTAAATCAAAATAAATGCAACCAATATCTTTTATTACTGCCAATCTAAATATTATAAGTCAGTTATCATTTTTAATCATCGTTATTGCTTCAATTATCGTTTCCATAGTTATTTTACTCGAAAACCGGAATCCGATAAAAGCTTCAGCACTTATTCTTTTACTCTTTGCTTTACCTGGAGTTGGGTTATTAATATATTTCTTTTTGGGAAGAGATTACCGTAAAAAAAAGATGTTTGAAGCTAAAAAAGATTCCGACAGATATTTTATCAGTAAATTAAAAACACAAATAAAAGTTCGTTCCGAAGAGTTAATCAGAAAACATCAAAAAGATCTTGACAATAAAGCCCTGTTGGCCAGGATGCTTTTAAACGACAATTATTTTGGCCTTACAGAACACAATCAATTAAAACTACTAATCAATGGTGAGCAAAAATTCCCACAGTTATTCAGTGCTTTAGAAAATGCAAAAGAACACATTCACATCGAATATTTTATCATCGAAAACGGAGTCTTATTTGATCAGTTAAAATCCATATTACTAAAGAAGCGAGAAGAAGGAGTTGCAATACGAATTATTTATGATGATTTTGGTTCACGTCATTTAAAGAATAAAAGCATAAATGCTCTTAAAAAGGCCGGAATAGAGATTTATCCTTTTTACAAGACCTATTTCCCTTATATGGCCAATCGCATAAATTATAGAAATCATCGAAAGATTGTTGTAATTGACGGCAAAATTGGTTTTTTGGGAGGCTTAAATTTAAGCGATAAGTACAGTAACAATATTACACGTAAGAAATCAATGTATTGGCGTGATACTCATATGGAAATTAAGGGCCCATCCGTTCGATATCTGCAATATATTTTTTTACTCGACTGGCAGTTTTCATCAGGTCAGACATTAATATACAATACGGAATATTTTCCACAGTTAGATAAAAAAAGCCCGGGAAAATTAGTTCAAATCATCTCAGGTGGTCCTGACTTATTAAGAGAAACAGTAATGACTGCTTATTTTAAAGCAATTGTTGATGCAGAAAAAGAATGTTTTATCACGACCCCTTATTTTATACCCAATCAAGGAATTATTACCGCGATAAAACAAGCAGCATTAAGTGGTGTGGATATACGTTTACTGGTACCCAAAGCATCTGATTCCTGGTTATTAAATTCTGCCTCAAATACATATTATTATGATTTATTAGCTTCAGGAGTAAAAATCTATCGATACAACAAAGGGTTTGTACATTCAAAATCATTAATTATTGATCATAACTTAAGTATCATTGGTTCGGCAAATATGGATTATCGAAGTTTTGATTATAATTTTGAAGTCAATGCAATTATCTATGATCAGAATTTTAACACTGAAATCAAAAATCAATTCTTAAAAGATCTGGAAGAAAGCGAACAGATAACCTTAGAAGAATGGGGGAATCGTCCTCTGCGAGTAAGGTTAAAAGAATCTATTGTAAGGTTATTTTCCCCGGTATTATAGCCAAAAAAAACCATCCCTAAACAGAGATGGTTTTTTATTTTATAAATTAATTTTTATGCTTGAGCAGTTGGCCCGCCAAAATTCATCGGCATAGAAGGGCCACCACCATCAGAGTTTTTTATAGGTCCATGCATTTTTTCAAATTTTTCAAGATTATCTTTCAATGCATGAAAAAAACGTTTCGCGTGTTCAGGGGTAAGAATAATCCGTGATTTAACTTCCGCTTTAGGAACTCCGGGCATTACTCGAACAAAATCAAGCACAAATTCAGCACTTGAATGAGTAATAACAGCTAAATTTGAATAAACACCCTGCGCTACATCTTCTTTTAAATCAATGTTTATTTGACCTTTACGTTGTTTTTTCTCGTCTTCCATGATTTATATTTATTTTGTGCACGTTTGTTTTATTCACGTTCTTTGGCCGACATTAAATTATCGTATTCTTCTTTTGAACCAACAATAATTTTTTCATAATCACGCAATCCTGTACCTGCCGGAATCTTATGTCCAACAATCACATTTTCTTTCAATCCTTCAAGTTTATCCACTTTACCGTGAATTGCAGCTTCGTTAAGAACCTTAGTTGTTTCCTGGAACGAAGCAGCAGACATAAAGCTCTTGGTTTGAAGTGCTGCTTTGGTAATACCTTGTAACACCTGGCTTGATGTTGCAGGTACTGCATCTCTCGCTTCAATAAGTTTTAAATCTTTACGTTTAAGGATTGAATTTTCGTCTCTCAATTTACGTGCTGTTACAATCTGTCCTGCTTTATAAATTTGAGAATCACCCGGATCATTAATCACTTTTTTATCATAAATCCAGTCATTCTCATCCATAAACATCCACTTATCAACCACTTGTTTTTCAAGGAATTTAGTATCTCCCGGATCTTCAATTATTACTTTACGCATCATCTGACGAACGATTACTTCAAAGTGTTTATCATTAATCTTAACACCCTGTAATCGATACACTTCCTGAACCTCGTTCACAATATATTCCTGGACTTTTGTTGGCCCTTTAATAGCCAAAATATCAGAAGGTGTAATTGCTCCATCAGATAATGGAATTCCGGCACGAACATAATCATTTTCCTGTACAAGAATTTGTTTTGATAGCGGTACAAGATATTTCTTAACTTCACCGGTTTTCGATTTGATAATAATCTCGCGGTTACCACGTTTAATTTTACCAAAAGCAACCTCTCCATCAATTTCGGAGACAACAGCCGGATTAGAAGGGTTCCTTGCTTCGAAAAGCTCAGTAACTCGTGGTAAACCTCCGGTGATATCACCTGATTTACCAACAGCTCTTGGCAACTTGGCTAATATCTCACCTGACTTAACTTCCTGTCCGTCTTCAATACTTATATGCGCACCAACCGGAAGGTTATAGGTTTTAATGATTTCTCCATCTTTACCAATTAATTTGGCTGTAGGATTTTTCTTCTTATCACGGGTTTCAATAATCACTTTTTCTTTAAAACCGGTTTGTTCATCCGACTCCTCTTTAAAAGTAACTCCATCGATAAGGTTTTCGAAAGATAATTTTCCGGTGGCTTCTGAGATAATTACGGCATTGTATGGATCCCACTCACAAATCATGGTTCCTTTTTTAACGTTGTCTCCATTCTTAATATAAAGTCTGGAACCATAAGGAATATTATGAGTAGAAAGAACAATTCCTGTATTTTTATCAATAATACGCATTTCCGCCAACCGACCAATTACGATATCAACTTTCTTCTTACCTTCTTCTTCTTTTTCTACCGTTCTTAGCTCGTCTATCTCAACAGTACCGTCATATTTTGCCACAACACTTGAATCAGCTGCAATATTCGAAGCGGTACCCCCTACGTGGAAAGTTCTTAAGGTAAGCTGTGTACCTGGTTCTCCAATGGATTGTGCTGCAATAACGCCAACAGATTCACCTTTTTGAACCATTTTACCGGTTGCCAGGTTTCTACCATAACATTTGGCACAAACACCATTTTTGGATTCACAGGTTAATACCGAACGTATTTCCACTTGCTCAATAGGTGATTCTTCTATTTTTTTGGCAATTTCTTCTGTAATCTCTTCTCCGGTACCAATAATAAGTTCGCCGGAAAGTGGATGGTAAACATCGTGTACGGTTGTTCTACCCAGTACTCTTTCAAATAATGTTTCAACCACTTCTTCGTTTTTCTTTATAGCTGTTGCTACCAAGCCTCTTAAGGTACCACAGTCTTCTTCGGTAATAATAACATCTTGTGACACATCAACCAAACGACGAGTAAGGTAACCAGCATCGGCTGTTTTCAGGGCTGTATCTGCTAAACCTTTACGAGCACCGTGAGTAGAAATAAAGTACTCAAGTACTGATAATCCTTCTTTAAAGTTTGAAAGAATCGGATTTTCAATAATTTCTGAACCTGAAGTACCAGATTTTTGTGGTTTTGCCATCAATCCCCTCATTCCGGATAACTGACGAATTTGTTCTTTAGAACCCCTCGCACCGGAATCAAGCATCATATATACAGAATTGAATCCCTGGTTATCGGTTGACAACTTTTTCATCAATGTCTGCGTTAACTTAGCATTAATATGAGTCCATATATCAATAATCTGGTTATAACGCTCATTATTGGTAATGAAACCCATATTGTAATTATTCAACACTTCTTCAACCTGCTCATATCCATCATTAACAAGAATTTGCTTTTCTTTGGGAATAATTACATCATCAAGGTTAAAGGACAAACCACCACGGAATGCCATTTGATAACCAAGATTTTTAATATCATCTAAAAATTTAGATGTTGCATCGGTACCTGTTTTCTTTAATACTGTACCAATAATATCTCTAAGTGATTTTTTTGTTAATAACTCATTAATGAAACCCACCTCTTTAGGTACAAACTGATTAAAAATAACACGCCCTACAGTAGTCTCAATCGTTTGATTTCCGGAACCGTTATCAATATTTACTTTTATACTTGCATGCAATGCAACGGCACCTTCGTTATAAGCAATAGTTACTTCTTGAGGTGAATAAAATCTTAAGCCCTCTCCTTTTACACCGGGTCGTTGCTTTGTAATATAATATAATCCAAGTACCATATCCTGAGAAGGTACAGTAATTGGAGCGCCGTTAGCCGGGTTAAGAATATTGTGCGAAGCAAGCATTAACATTTGAGCTTCAAGAATTGCTGCATTTCCTAAGGGTAAATGAACAGCCATTTGGTCACCATCGAAGTCGGCATTAAATGCCGTACAAACTAACGGGTGCAATTGAATCGCTTTACCTTCAATAAGTTTTGGCTGGAAAGCCTGGATACCTAAACGGTGCAAGGTAGGGGCACGGTTAAGCATTACAGGGTGCCCTTTAAGCACATTTTCCAAAATATCCCAAACAACAGGGTCTTTTCGATCAACAATTTTTTTCGCTGATTTTACCGTCTTTACAATACCTCTTTCGATTAATTTTCGAATAACAAAAGGTTTGTAGAGTTCGGCAGCCATATCTTTAGGCAACCCACATTCATGCAATTTCAATTCCGGTCCAACAACAATTACCGAACGTGCTGAATAATCGACACGTTTTCCCAATAAATTTTGACGGAACCGACCTTGTTTACCTTTCAAACTGTCACTTAAAGATTTAAGCGCTCTGTTTGAATCTGTTTTTACCGCATTTGATTTTCTTGAGTTATCGAACAATGAATCAACTGCTTCCTGCAACATACGTTTCTCGTTACGTAAAATAACTTCAGGAGCTTTGATTTCGATCAATCGTTTGAGTCGGTTATTTCGGATAATAACCCTACGATAAAGGTCATTCAGGTCAGATGTAGCAAATCTTCCGCCATCAAGAGGAACAAGCGGGCGCAATTCCGGAGGAATTACAGGCACCACTTTAACAACCATCCATTCGGGACGGTTTATACCTTTAGAAGCACGGAATGCTTCCACAACCTGAAGTCTTTTTAACGCTTCGTTTTTACGTTGCTGAGAAGTCTCAGTATTAGCTTTATGACGAAGGTCATAAGATAATTCATCCAAATCAATTCGTTCTAACAATCTGTAAAGAGCTTCAGCGCCCATGTCAGCAATAAACTTATTCGGATCTGAATCATCTAAATATTGATTTTCTTTGGGTAAAGTCTCTAAAATATCAAGATATTCTTCTTCCGTTAAAAAATCAAGGTATTTAACACCATCTTCAGCTTTAATACCCGGATTAATAACGATATATCTTTCGTAGTAAATAATTGAATCCAGTTTTTTGGTTGGAAGTCCCAGAAGATATCCAATTTTATTGGGTAATGATTTAAAATACCAAATATGAGCTACGGGAACAACCAACGATATGTGTCCCATTCGCTCTCTTCGAACTTTTTTCTCAGTAACCTCAACACCACAACGGTCACAAACAATTCCTTTATATCTGATTCGTTTGTATTTACCACAATGACATTCATAATCTTTGACAGGGCCAAAAATCCTTTCACAAAACAAACCATCGCGCTCGGGTTTATAGGTCCTGTAATTTATAGTCTCAGGTTTTAAAACCTCTCCACTTGAACGTTCAAGAATTTCTTCCGGAGAAGCTAAACCTATAGAGATTTTTGTAAAATCACTCTTTACCTTATTATCTCTTCTGAATGACATATATTGAAAATTAAATGGTATATAAAATAATAAAAACATATGAATGTTGGGATAAGTTCCCAACATTCATTAAAATATCTAATCGAGATTTACGCTTAAACCTAATCCTCTTAACTCATGTAACAATACATTGAGCGATTCGGGTATTCCGGGCATAGGCATTGGTTCTCCTTTAACTATCGCTTCGTAAGCTTTAGCTCTTCCGTTTACATCGTCTGATTTCACGGTAAGGATTTCCTGCAATACATTAGATGCACCGAAAGCTTCGAGTGCCCATACCTCCATCTCACCAAAACGCTGGCCTCCAAATTGAGCTTTACCACCCAAAGGTTGCTGGGTGATTAATGAATAAGGTCCAATGGAACGAGAGTGCATCTTATCTTCGACCATATGGCCTAATTTAAGCATATAAATTATACCAACAGTTGCCGGTTGGTGAAATCTTTCGCCTGTTCCACCATCAAAAAGATACGTTTTACCATAAGCAGGAACTTCAGCCTTATCGGTATATTCTGTTATTTGTTCGAGTGAAGCTCCATCGAAAATAGGTGTGGCAAAATTAACACCCAGTTTCTTTCCAGCCCAACCAAGTACCGATTCGTAAATCTGTCCAAGGTTCATCCTTGATGGTACACCCAATGGGTTTAAAACAATATCAACGGGTGTTCCGTCTTCGAGGAATGGCATATCTTCGGCACGTACAATTCTTGCAACAATACCTTTGTTACCATGTCGACCGGCCATTTTGTCTCCAACAGTAACTTTTCGTTTTTTGGCTATATAAACTTTTGCCATTTGAACAATACCTGTTGGTAGTTCATCGCCAATGGTTACATTATATTTCTTACGCTTCAAATGAGAATCAATTTCTTTGCGTTTGATGATATAATTATGTAATAGTCTTTTGATGATTTCATTCTTGCTCTTATCGGTGGTCCACTTATTAGGATTAACATTAATAAAATCGATATCCTGTAACATCTTAATGGTGAACTTCGTTCCTTTTGGAATAACATCAACATTGTAATAATCTTTTACTCCCTGCGATGTTTTTCCATTAACAAGAATGAATAATTTATCAATTAATTTATTGGTTAATTGTTCTACTTTCAGGGCAAATTCTTTTTCTATTGCTTCCAGTTCAAGTTTATCTGCATTTTTCGATTTCTTATCTTTTAATGCTCTGGAGAATAGTTTTTTATCAATCACTACCCCTTGCAATGATGGTGAAGCTTTGAGCGATGCATCTTTTACATCTCCTGCTTTGTCACCAAAAATTGCTCGTAACAATTTCTCTTCCGGCGATGGGTCAGACTCACCTTTTGGTGTAATTTTACCAATTAAAATATCCCCGGGTTTAACATGAGCTCCTATCCGGATTAAACCATTTTCGTCAAGATCTTTGGTAGCCTCTTCGCTAACATTTGGAATATCCGGTGTTAACTCTTCCAATCCACGTTTGGTATCACGTACTTCAAGTAAATACTCATCAATATGGATGGATGTAAAGACATCATTTTTTACAACATTTTCAGAGATAACAATTGCATCCTCAAAGTTATATCCTTTCCATGGCATGAAGGCCACTTTAAGATTTCGTCCAAGGGCTAATTCACCATCATCTGTTCCATATCCATCCGTTAAAATCTGACCATCGACTACTTTTTGTCCTTTGCGAACAATCGGTTTTAAATTAACGCAAGTATTTTGATTTGTTTTGGCAAATTTAGGAAGTCGATATCTTTTTACATCATCATCGAAACTAACAAACTTTTCTTCTTCTGTTCGGTTATATCGAATAACAATCTCTTCAGCATCGACATACTCTACAACACCTTCTCCTTCTGCAACAATTTGTATTCTTGCATCATTTACCACATGTTCTTCGAGTCCTGTTCCAACGACTGGCGCTTCAGGTTGTAATAAAGGAACAGCCTGACGCATCATATTTGATCCCATTAATGCACGGTTTGCATCATCATGTTCCAGAAATGGAATTAAAGAGGCTGCAATAGATGCAATTTGATTGGGAGCAACATCCATCAATTCTACTTCTTCAGGAGTAGCTAATGGATAATCAGCTTCCAGTCTCGACTTAATTCTTGGATTAATAAATTTACCCTGTTCATCAATCGGGGCGTTTGCCTGGGCAATAGTAATTCCTTCTTCTTCTTCGGCACTTAAAAACAGAGCATCTCCGCTCAAATCCACTTTGCCTTCGGTTACTTTTCGATAAGGTGTTTCAATAAAACCTAAATCATTAATTTTAGCATAAACACACAACGAAGAAATTAACCCGATATTAGGACCTTCAGGAGTCTCAATAGGACACAAACGCCCATAATGGGTATAGTGAACATCTCGCACTTCGAAACCGGCTCTTTCTCTGGAAAGTCCACCTGGTCCTAATGCCGACATACGCCGTTTATGAGTCATCTCGCCCAATGGATTGGTTTGATCCATAAACTGAGACAACTGGTTTGTACCAAAGAATGAATTAATAACGGAAGATAGTGTTTTGGAATTAATTAAATCAATTGGAGTAAACACTTCGTTATCACGAACATTCATTCTTTCCCTTATTGTTCGGGCCATTCGGGCCAAACCAACACCAAATTGATTGGATAATTGTTCACCTACAGTACGAACCCTACGATTACTTAAGTGATCGATATCATCCACATCTGTTTTTGAGTTAATTAACTCAATCAGATACTTTATAATTTGAATAATATCCTCATTGGTAAGAATCTTGGTTTCAATAGGTGTATCGATATTTAATTTTTTATTCAGCCTGTAACGACCAACATCACCTAAGTCGTATCGTTTATCAGAGAAGAATAATTTTTCAATAACATCGCGAGCTGTAGACTCATCGGGCGGTTCTGCATTACGTAATTGTCTGTAAATATGCAAAACAGCTTCTTTCTCTGAGTTACAAGGATCTTTTTGAAGGGTATTATATATTATTGCATAATCAGAGATATTCTGATCTTCTTTATGCAATAATATTGTTTTGGCTCCGGAATCTACAATTTGTTCCAGATGTTCATTCTCAATTACTGTTTCACGATCAATAATCACTTCATTTCTTTCGATCGAAACCACTTCACCGGTATCCTCGTCAACAAAGTCTTCTACCCATGACTTAAGCACACGGGCAGCAAGTTTTCTACCGACATATTTTTTTAAACCCGATTTAGAAACTTTAACTTCATCCGCTAAATTAAAAATCTCAAGAATATCCTTATCGCTTTCATAACCTATAGCACGTAGAAGCGTGGTAACAGGTAATTTCTTTTTCCGATCAATATATGCATACATCACATTGTTGATATCGGTAGCAAATTCAATCCATGATCCACGGAAAGGAATAATTCTTGCGGAATATAATTTTGTTCCGTTTGCGTGTAAACTTTGACCAAAGAATACTCCTGGTGATCGATGGAGCTGAGAAACAATAACACGTTCTGCTCCATTGATAACAAATGAGCCTCTATCGGTCATGTATGGAACGGTTCCAAGATATACATCCTGAATTACTGTATCAAAATCCTCATGTTCTGGATCAGTACAGTATAATTTAAGTTTCGCTTTTAAGGGTACACTAAAAGTTAATCCACGCTCAATACATTCTTCGATACTATATCTTGGTGGATCGATATAATAATCTAAAAATTCTAATACAAAATTATTTCTTGTATCAGTAATAGGAAAATTTTCACTAAATACCTGATAAAGACCTTCTCTTTTTCTTTTTTCAGGGGTTGAATTTAACTGAAAAAACTCTTTAAAAGACTTTAACTGTACTTCTAGAAAATCAGGATAATGTAACTGATTTTTAGTAGAAGCGAAACTAATACGTTTGTTTGTAATATTTGAAGACATTGACTTAATAAATTAATTGAACTCAAACACTTTATATAATAAAAAGGCATAGAATCCCCTTTTCCGGGGATCCTAAAGCCTACAAGTTAGTATGTTAGGTCAATCCTATTTAAGTTCAACTTCAGCTCCTGCTTCTTCTAGTTGTTGTTTTAATGATTCAGCTTCTTCTTTCGATACGCCTTCTTTAATAGCTTTTGGTGCGCTATCTACTACTTCTTTAGCTTCTTTTAATCCTAAACCAGTTAATTCCTTAACTAATTTAACGATTTGTAATTTAGCACCTCCTGGAGCTTTTAAAACAACATCAAATTCTGTTTGTTCAGCTTCTCCATCAGCTTCTCCACCAGCTGCAGGACCTGCTACAGCTACAGCTGCAGCTGCAGGTTCGATTCCATATTCTTCTTTTAATATGTCTGCTAACTCATTAACATCTTTTACAGTTAAGTTAACTAACTCTTCTGCAAGCGCTTTTAAATCTGCCATTTTTACTTATTTTTTAAAATTTAATATAACTACTTTTTTATTCACTTTTATTTGAAAGTGTTTCTAAAACACCTGTCAGGGTATTACCCCCTGATTTTAATTGAGAAATTACATTCTTCATTGGAGATTGTAATAATCCAATAAGATCACCTAGTAATTCTTCTTTAGATTTAACGTTTACTAATGTTTCTAATAGATTATCCCCTAAATAAACAGACTCTTCAACATAGGCTGCTTTAATAACAGGTTTTTCAAATTTCTTACGAAATTCTTTAATCATTTTAGCCGGAACATTCCCGGTTTCAGTAAACATTATTGCTGTTGGCCCCTTCAAAACATCATAAAGTTCATCTACCTGAAATTCAGATTGATCTAATGCTCTTTTAAGAAGGGTATTCTTAACAACCAACATTTGAATATTATTCTCAAAACATTTTCTTCTTAACAAACTTGTACTTTCAGCATTTAATTCGCTGGTATCTGTTACGTAAAAATGAGTTGAATTATTTAATTGTTCAACCAGGTTGTTAACAATGATCTCTTTCTCTTCGCGTTTCATAATCAATATTTTTTACTCTGAATTGTCGAAATTGGACTTAAACAGATTTTGGGTCAATTTTAATACCGGGACTCATCGTACTTGAAATGTAAAGGCTTAGAATATAAGTACCTTTAGCTGCAGCAGGTTTCAATTTATTAACCGTAGCCATAAATTCACGTGCATTTTCAGCTAATTTATTAGGTTCAAAAGATGCTTTTCCTACCGGTGAATGAATAATTCCATATTTATCCACCTTAAAGTCAATTTTACCTTTTTTAACTTCTTCAATAGCCTTTCCCACTTCCATGGTAACAGTACCTGTTTTTGGGTTTGGCATTAAACCTCGTGGTCCAAGTATACGACCTAATTGTCCAACTTTAGCCATTACAGGAGGCATAGTTATAACTACGTCAATATCTGTCCATCCTCCTTTAATTTTATCCACATATTCGTCTAAACCAACATAGTCGGCACCCGCAGCTTTTGCTTCTTCTTCCTTATCAGGAGTTACAAGAGCCAAAACTTTTAATGTTTTTCCGGTACCATGAGGTAATGTTACTACGCCTCGAACCATTTGATTCGATTTTCGTGGATCGACACCTAATCGCACATTAAGATCAACGGAAGCGTCAAATTTAGTCGTTGAAATTTCTTTCACTAATTTTGTCGCCTCGTCAAGGGTATAATTTTTACCAATTTCGATCTTTTCAAGGGCAATCTTCTTATTTTTAGTAAGTTTTGTCATAACTTCTTTCGAAATATTATTGTTTATTCTTTACCTGGAAATTTACCTTTAACAGTAATCCCCATACTTCTGGCAGTACCAGCAACCATTCTCATAGCTGATTCAACCGTAAATGCATTCAAATCCTTCATCTTTTCCCCGGCAATTGTTTTAACCTGGTCCCAGGAAACAGAAGCAACTTTTGTTCTGTTTGATTCGGGAGATCCGGATTTTAATTTAGTCATTTCTAACAGTTGAACTGCTACGGGAGGAGTTTTAGTTACAAAATCGAAAGACTTGTCAGAATAAACAGTAATAATAACAGGAATAACCTTACCGGCACGATCCTGTGTTCTTGCATTAAACTGTTTACAAAACTCCATAATATTCACACCTTTAGCACCCAATGCAGGGCCTACAGGTGGAGATGGATTTGCTGCGCCACCTCGGATTTGTAATTTAATTAATCCAGCAACTTCTTTAGCCATAATCTAGTTTTTCTCTTAAAAAATTTACTCTTTTTCGACCTGCATAAAACTTAATTCTAATGGTGTTTTTCTACCAAAAATTTTCACCATCACCTTCAGCTTTTTCTTCTCTTCATTCACTTCTTCGATAACACCATTAAAACTGTTAAATGGGCCATCAATGACTTTTACAGTTTCACCAACATAAAAAGGAACATTGATTTCTTCATCGCTCCCGGCCAGTTCATCAACTTTGCCAAGTATACGATTCACTTCTGACTGACGAAGTGGAGTTGGGTTGTCACCCTCAGACTCAAGGAAGCCTATGACATTAGGTATATTTTTCAGGAGGTGTGGAATCTCTCCAACTAAAGCTCCTTCAATCAGAACGTAACCAGGGAAAAAATTTCTTTCTTTACTGATTTTTTTCCCATTTCTGATTTGGTAAACTTTTTCTGTTGGAATTAACACCTGAGAAATATACTCCTGCATATTGAGTCTTGATATCTCACTTTCAATATATTCTTTCACTCTTTTTTCTTTCCCACCAATAGCACGGAGAACATACCACTTCTTTACAACTTCAGCCATTATTCCTTTCCAAATTAATAAAACATACTGTAAATTAAGTCCATCAAATTTTGAAAACTATAATCCATCACAAATATAATAAGTGCGATGATTAAGGAAGCAACCATTACTACAATTGCACTATTTTGCAAATCTGGCCATGTTGGCCAGGATACTTTATGTATTAACTCATTAAATGCTTCTTGAAAGTATAATTTAAGTTTCATGATATACGTTAATTATTTTGCACGGGTGGTAAGAATCGAACTCACGACCTTTGGTTTTGGAGACCACTGCTCTACCAGCTGAGCTACACCCGTATAAGCAAGTGATTCGGAAAAAACCGAATCACTTATTCTATATAAATTACTCAACAATTTCTGTTACCTGTCCTGCACCTACTGTTCTACCACCTTCGCGGATAGCAAAACGTAATCCCTGGTTAATAGCAACAGGATAAATCAAGTTTACCGTAATTGTAACGTTATCACCTGGCATTACCATCTCTGTTCCTTCCGGAAGTTGAATTTCACCGGTTACATCAAGAGTTCTTAAATAGAACTGAGGACGATAATTATTATGGAATGGCGTGTGACGTCCACCCTCTTCTTTTTTCAATACGTAAACCTCAGCTTTAAAATTAGTATGAGGAGTAATAGATCCTGGCTTAGCAAGAACCATACCTCTCTTAATCTCTTTTTTATCAACACCACGTAGTAACAAACCTACGTTATCACCAGCTTCACCAGTATCAAGGATTTTACGGAACATTTCAACACCGGTACAAACCGTTTTACGTGCTTCAGCACCTAAACCAATCATTGCAAGTTCTTCACCAGTATTAACAACACCTGTTTCAATTCTTCCGGTAGCAACTGTACCACGACCAGTAATTGAGAATACATCTTCAACGGGCATTAGAAATGGTTTTTCTTTATCACGTGGAGGAACAGGAATATATTCATCAACATGCTTCATTAATTCCATAATTTTCTCAACCCACTTTTCTTCACCATTTAAAGCGCCTAAAGCTGAACCATGAACTACAGGAGCATTTTCACCGTCAAATTCGTAGAAATCCAGTAATTCACGAACTTCCATTTCAACAAGTTCTAACAATTCAGGATCGTCTACCAAATCTACTTTATTTAAGAAAGTAACGATTTTAGGTACGTTTACCTGACGTGCCAACAGGATATGCTCTCTTGTTTGTGGCATTGGACCATCGGTACCAGCAACAACAAGAATTGCTCCGTCCATCTGAGCAGCACCTGTTACCATGTTCTTAACATAGTCGGCGTGTCCCGGACAGTCAACGTGTGCATAGTGACGTGTTTCAGTCTGATACTCAACATGAGCTGAGTTAATAGTAATACCTCTTTCTTTTTCTTCAGGAGCATTGTCGATTGAATCAAAACTTCTCATTTCAGAAAGTCCTTTGTCAAACAGTACTTTTGTAATAGCAGCTGTCAAAGTAGTTTTTCCGTGATCGACATGTCCGATAGTACCAATATTAACGTGCTCTTTCGACCTATCAAATTTTTCTTTAGCCATAACTCCAAATATTAGATAATTAGATAATTTATAATAAAACAATTTACTTTATTGAGCCAATGATGGGAATTGAACCCATGACCTCTTCCTTACCAAGGAAGCGCTCTACCCCTGAGCTACATCGGCAAGGAATAGAGCGGGAGACGGAACTCGAATCCGCGACCCTTAGCTTGGAAGGCTAATGCTCTACCAACTGAGCTACTCCCGCAATTTTTTTGTGGGGAGAGCAGGATTCGAACCTACGAAGGCGTGCGCCAGCAGATTTACAGTCTGCCCCAGTTGGCCACTTTGGTATCTCCCCAACAATTTTTTTCAATACGTTGAGCCGATGGACGGATTCGAACCCCCGACCTGCTGATTACAAATCAGCTGCTCTGACCAGCTGAGCTACATCGGCAAATAAAAGAACGCCGATTTTAGAAACATTTCCAAAATCGGTTCGCAAATGTATGAATATTTTATTTATAACACAAAAAAAGTACGCTTATTTTCTTATATTTAATAGAAAAAATTATAGTCCTCTTTGTTTTTCTTTATGTTTAGTAATTTGCTTTCGTAATGCTTCAATTACATTATCAACAGACTCTTCAAAACTTTTTGTCCGTTTTTTTGCAAAAATATCACTACCCGGAATATCTAATCGAATTTCTGCAATTTTATTTTCAGTACTTTGATCATTTTCCAATCGTAAAAAAACTTCAGCACCGATAATATTATCATAATATTGAATCAATTTATTTACTTTGTTTTCAATAAAATTGATAAGCTTTTTATCAGCATCAAAATGAATCGAATGAATGTTAATGTCCATAATGATTCCTCCATTAAATTTTATGCTCTGGGATGAGCTTGTTTATAAATAGATTTTAATTTTTCAAAAGTATTATGGGTATAAACCTGTGTTGCGGAAAGATTTGCATGCCCCAAAAGTTCTTTTATAGCATTTAAATCTGCACCTTTATTTAATAAATGCGTTGCAAAAGTATGTCGTAAAATATGTGGACTTTTCTTTTCGATAGTCGAAACGAATTTTAGATACTTGTTTACAATTCTGTATACAAATTTTTCGTACAATTTGTTTCCTTTATCCGTAACAAAAAAATAATTATGTTGTAGTGAAGGGTATTGAGCATCTTTTTTTTCCAAATATTGTTTTAATGTATTTACAAAACTCTGATGTATGGGAATAATACGCTCTTTATTTCTTTTCCCCAGCACTTTTAATGTTCCTTCAATTAAATTTACATCCGCTGTTTTTAGTTCGATTAATTCGGATAAACGCATCCCTGTATTATAAAACATTTCTATAATTGTTTTATTTCGTATACCGGGAAAATCATCACCAAAAGAAAAGTCATCGAGCAAATTATTAATATGCTGTTCATCAACAAAAGTTGGAATTTTTTTTGATAATCTTGGTGCTGTAACTTTATCCATTGGATTAATAGTAACATAACCTTCTCTGATAAGAAACTTATAAAAGGTTTTTAAAGTAGAAATTTTTCGGTTAATGGTTAAAGAGGAAAAATCTCTTTCCATCATACTCACAATCCAGGATCGAATATTTTTTTCATTTGCATTTTGTATTTCAGTCTTACAACCGGAATTAATGATAAATGTATTAAAATGCCTAAGATCATTCTCGTATGAAAGAATGGTATGCTTTGAAAATCGCCTTTCGGTTTGTAAATATTTTAGAAAAAGATTTTTGTACATATAGGGTTTTGCTTATAAATTAAAAAGAAATAAAATACCAGAATGGTATTATACACTTACCCTATATCTGCTATTCTTCGTCTTGCTGCATTTTTTGAATATAGATAGCTTTTTTCTTCTGTTCTCTTTTCTTAACAGAAGGCTTAGCAAATGCCTGACGTTCTCTTAATTCTTTAACAACACCTGTTTTTTCGAACTTTCTTTTAAACTTTTTTAAAGCTCTCTCGATATTTTCACCTTCTTTTAATGGTACTACGATCATAATTTTTTTATCCTTAATTTTTATTGAGCCGCAAAAATATTAATTTAAAATTCACTTTTCAAAAAAAACTACAAAAAAATTAAAAAAAACATCTTTTTTAAAAAATATAGTAAATTATAGTTTCTTTAGAAAAGAAAAATTGAATTTTATTTATCAATAAATATACAAATATTCACATCAAATATCAAGAAAAATATATTTATTATTTTTCCAGATATGGTTTAATTTTTTGAAAAACATTTTCGGGCAAAAGATTGTAATCTATTAATTCATTAATATCATGAAATTCATCCTGGATTTCTCTGAATTTTAAAATTGATTGTGTTTGATATTTATTTAGATAGGGATGTTTTATTAAGTCAGTATATGCTGCCTCATTAATATTAATTTTATAAATTAAACTGGTATCAATTATTAATTGATCTTTAATGCTAGCGATCAAAACCGAGTCTAACCCATACACTTCATATAGTTGTGATTTATGAATATAACCACCCAGAAGTTCTCTATATTTTATAATACGTTCAGCATACGCAGGCCCTATTCCATAAATTAATTCTAAACTATCTGCAGAGGAGGAGTTAATTTCAATAACGATTGATGTAAAGTCTCTTTTATATTCTTTATCTAATCTGTCAACATGTTCTTCCTTCTTAACTATAAAGACAAATGGTTCAAGGATATCAAACTGGTCTTTCTCTATTCCATAGATTTTTAGAAGATCTGTTGAAATTTGAAACTCTCCTCCGGCATTTCTATAGTTTATAAATGTTGATATTTGCTTTTCACTTAGGCCTAATTTATTCAACTGTTTTTTAGATATAGTATTCGGATCGAAATAAAAAAGCGAATCAGGGATTATCCAATGGTTTTCATATGCGTTTTCTTCTGATGAATAGATTTGCTGTTTTTTCTCTTTTTCCCTTCTAAACGATTTTTCCTCCAAAGATTTTTCAAATTCAGTAATTTTTTCTCGATAATCTTCAGTCATTAATGAAATATCTTTATTGGAAGAAAAATCAATAAACTTTTCAGCAATAACCAGGATTACTAGTAAAAAAAGGAGTACTATGATACCATTGCGCTCTCTTTTTGTAAATGAAAAATATTCTTTTAGCCTTCTTCCAGCCATAAACTTACGTTTATCAGAATTTTAAAATCCCTATACCATTTAAAAATACCATTGCAATAGCAATTGGTGCAATAAACTTAACCAAAAACATAAATAAACTTAAATATTTTGCTTTTAGTGTACCCTGATTTGATAGTTCATCTTTGGTTTTTGACTTACCAAAATACCAACCAACAAAAAGCACAATGAATAATCCTCCAAGAGGCAATAAAATATTTGCAGAGGTAAAATCAAGAATTCCAAAAACATGTCTACCAAAAATTTTAAAATCGGCCAAAGCACTCCAAGACATAACAGTCATCAATCCTAATACAGATACCGATAGGCTGGCTAAAATCGTTGCTCTTTTTCTGGTCATGTTTAATTCTTCGGCAAAATAAGCAACAATAACTTCTAATACAGAAATTGTAGATGTAAGCGCTGCAACTCCTAAAAGAACAAAAAATAAGAGAGAAAAATAATAGCCTCCGGTCATTTGCTGAAAAATATTAGGGAGTGTACGGTAAACTAATCCTTCGCCTGATTCTGGAGCAATACCAAAAGCAAATACAGCAGGGAAAATAGCAACTCCTGCTAATATGGCAATAAATGTATCAGTTAGCGATACACTAACAGCTGTATTAGCTAAATTATCTTTTTTACTAATATAAGAACCATAGGTTATTAAAGTTCCCATCCCTATACTCAAAGAAAAGAAAGCCTGTCCGAGTGCTTCGAGGATAGTATTGCCTGTTATTTTTGAGAAATCGGGTTTAAATAAAAACAATAATCCATCTTTGGCTCCTGGCAACGTAACAGAACGTATACATAAAATTATAATCAATAATAATAAAATAGGCATAAGTATTTTAGCATATTTTTCGATACCGTTTTTTACGCCGGATACTACAATCCAGGATGTCATAAACATAAAAATAGCAAACCAAAGAATGGGCCGGAATGAGCTTTCGCGAAAAGAATCAAACATCTGTCCTAAATCAGCGGAAGATTTTCCAGCAAATCCGTTAACAATTGACTGATAGATATATTCTAAGGTCCATCCTGCCACGGCAGTGTAAAATGCCAGAATCATAAATGCAGCAACAACGCCCATTAAACCTACCAAATACCATGGCTTACCGGGTGCTAATTTGCGAAAAGCACCAAATGGATTTCGTTGCGCTTTTCTTCCAATAGTAAACTCCGACAACATTACAGGAATACCAATAGCAAAAATAAAAGCGAGATATATAAATAAAAATGCACCACCTCCATTTTCGCCAACGACATATGGAAATCGCCAAATATTTCCTAAACCAATTGCAGAGCCTGCGGCTGCTGCAATAACTCCAAACTTACTTCCGAAGCTATCTCTTTTAGAAAAATCAAATTCTGCCATGTTCTATTTAAATGTTTAATTAAAAATGTAAAAAGCTTAGCAATTTTACAAAAATTGACTTGATTTGCAAAAAAAATAGTCGATGTAAGCACAAAAAAAGACAGAGAAAAAAATCTCTGTCTTATAATATAATTAAATGTCTAAAAATTTAAGCAATATTAATTTCTTTTGCTAAATATACATTCTGAATTGCATTCAATAATTCAACTCCATCGTTCATAGGACGTTGGAATGCTTTTCGTCCAGAAATTAATCCCATTCCTCCAGCACGCTTATTAATAACAGCTGTTTGGACTGCTTCAGACAAATCAGACTTTCCAGATGATGCACCTCCAGAATTAATTAATCCCGAACGCCCCATATAATTATTAACAACCTGATATCGGGTTATATCAATTGGATGGTCGGTTGTTAACTCTGTATATACTTTGTCATTTGTTTTAGCAAATCCAATTTCTTTAAAACCGCCATTAATGGTAGGTAATTTTTGTTTTATAATATCAGCCTGTAGAGTTACACCCAGATGATTGGCCTGACTGGTCATATCAGCTGAAGTATGATAGTCTACTCCATCTTTTTTGAAGTCAGAGTTTCGTAAATAACACCAAAGTACTGTTGCCATACCTAACTCGTGAGCTCTTTCAAAGGCTTCGGCAATTTCAATAATTTGTTGATTTGATTCTTCCGAACCAAAATAAATTGTTGCTCCAATAGCCTTAGCTCCAAGATTCCATGCTTCCTCAACCGAACCAAATAAAATTTGATCGTATTTGGTAGGATAAGTTAATAATTCATTATGATTAATTTTTACAATAAATGGAATCTTATGTGCATATTTTCTTGATACAGAAGCCAACACACCAAATGTAGAAGCTACTGCATTACATCCTCCCTCAATAGCAAGCTTTACAATATTCTCCGGATCGAAATACATTGGATTGGGAGCAAAAGAAGCACCAGCAGTATGCTCAATGCCCTGATCAACCGGAAGAACAGACATATACCCTGTGCCGCCTAAACGGCCGTGATTAAAAATCTGTTGCATAGTAGCCATTACTTGTGGAGAACGATTAGAATGGTATAAAACTCTATCAACAAAATCAGGGCCTGGTAGGTGTAACTGTTTTTTGTCAACGGTTTGACATTTATGATTTAAAAAATAATCGGCCTTATCTCCTAATAGTTCTACAATTTTATTATATGCCATAATGTTTTGGATTTAAATGATTATAACTCCTACAAATTTAAAAAAATAAATTGATATAATTAGGCTTTGAGGCTTTGGTTTCTTAAAAAACAGTTTTAAAATGGGTAACCAATACCAATATTAATAGTAAAATCGTTCTGCCAATTTAAACTTCTGCTACCCACTATCCAACGGTTGCCTTCCTTTAATGCAGGGTCTCTAAGTTTTACTCCTAGATCTAATCGAAAAACAAAAAATGAAAGATTAAAACGAGTCCCAAATCCGGAACCTACAGCAAATTCTTTATAAAATTCGTCTTTTCTGAACAAACCACCTTCAAACTCATCAGATTTTAAGTACCAAATATTACCAGCATCGACAAATAAAGCTCCTTCTAGAATCCAGAATAGCTTAAATCGAAATTCAGCATTTGCTTCTAATTTAATATCTCCGCTTTGATTCGGAAAACGTGTATAGGTTTTCCCAGAATATGAACCCGGTCCTAAACTACGGACATTCCAAGCTCTGATACTATTAGCTCCCCCTGAAAAATACATTTTTTCAAAGGGTAAAGATTGTGAATTACCATATGGAATACCTACACCGGCAAATATTCTATAAGCAAAACTATTTGATTGTTTTTTAATATCATAATATCGAAAATCTAAATCAAATTTTAGATATTGAGAAAAAGGAACACCAAAAATTTCATAACTGCCATTAACAATAGAAGCATTAGTTAATTCGCTATAAGCCGATAAAAGATTCCCGGAAATTTCAGCATTCATTCTTAAAAAATAAAAATCTCTGTTTTTTTTAATATCCTGGTTATTAAACACCAAACTATAACTACTAACAGAAACTAAATGATTTTCGTAACTACTTCGTAAATAAGTAGAATCAATAAAATTCCTGAATAACTCTGAAGCATAAGGTATTTTTACAGCATTTAATTCAACCAATTTAACATTGTGTTTCAAATACTTGTTTCCATCCCAATTATAGCCATAAGAAAGGTTTGCAACCGTTCTTCGATATTCTAGTCTGTCCTGAAAGTTATAACCTATGGAAATTTGCGTTCTAGGACTATATTTTTTACTAAACTTTTCCGCTTTAAAAACCGGTAGCATAAACTTGGGAACACGCATGGTAATATCGCCACCCAACTCAACAGCGTTATTAATACGGCTTATTCCAACTACAGAAGTATCAAGCGCTTCTACTGAGCCATTAATCTTAAAGTCGGTTATCTCGGCACCTCCAAATAAACTTTTATGCTGATACAAAAAATTTCCACCTACGCCAATATTGCCATAAGAGTTTGTTCCTTCCAACTCAACTGTATAGGATTGTAAATAATGTTTTGTTAAGTGAATATTACAATTTAAGAGATTCACTGAACTCCTATCTTGCATCATCAAACTATCTCTTTCAAATTCTTTAAATTGAATATTAATGACTCGAAATAAGCGCAACGAATTTAGATGCTGATACGTTTTGTTAACATTGTACAAAGAATAAAAATCGCCTTCTTGAATAAAATTGGCATGTAAAAAGACTTTCTTTTTTAAGGGGTCTTCTCCTTTACTTATAAAGTAAATACCATTTAAATAGGTAGTATCAAGATCTGAAAAGTATTTTTCTTTCTGTGCTAAGGCTTCTTTCTGATTATAATTTGTAAAAACATAAACCTTATTAATCCTGTACTTTTGATGATTTACATCAACAGGATTTCTGTTTTCGTCTAACTCCTGGTATTTTTTAAGGTTAAGGATAAGAGAAACTTCTCGTTTTTTCGCTGAGCTGTCTGCTTGAAAAAAAATAAATTCTTTCGTAAAGTTATAATATCCTTGATTCTTTAAATAAGTTTCGATTCTTTTCCTTTCCTCTTGCAAAAGGTCTAAATCAAAATTTTCATCTTTTTTAATAAGGGAATTAATGGTATCTTTTAGTATTAATGGCTCAATTAACGAATCTTGAATATTATAGGTTAAACGCTTGATTTTATAGGGTCTGTTTATCCTAACTCGATATAAAATCCTAGCGCGTTGACGTGTAAATATAGATGTATCTGAAACTACAGAATTATAATATCCTTTGTTGTTAAGGTAAGATTTAATCTGCTTTGCTGATTTATCGGTAAGGAAATTATCATATATAATAGGCTCTTCTCCGATACGTCTTAACCAACCACTTAATCCTGTTTTTTTATTTTTCCGTGATAAGTTGTATAAACCCAGATGAAATCTGATACCTAATACTCTTTTATTGGGTTTTTGCCTTACAAATGATTTTAATTCATCCTTTTTTATTTTTTTTCTATCGGCTGTTCCTTTTTCAACTTTTACTTTATATCGGTCTAAAAGATATTTATCTTCAGGAACATATTTTATCGGACTACATGAAGCAAAAAAGAATATAAAAAGTGCTAGTAATGCAAAAACATTATTACCCCTTTTTACTTTGTATGATAGTTTAAATTTTATCAATGTTATATATTTACACAAAATTTGCAATAATAACAATTAATCCATGCTTAGCAAAAATAAGATTAAATTCATTAATTCCATTAAAAAAAAGAAATACAGAGATGCTCATCAAAAGTTTTTTGCTGAAGGTGAAAAATTAGTTGATGAACTTTTAAAATCAGATGCTGAGATATCAACAATTTTCGCTACCAACGAATGGCTAGAACAACATCAGCAGATTATAGATAAAAAATCAATTACTAGTTATTTAATTACTAACGAAGAACTTAAAAAAATTAGTGCTTTAAGCACCCCAAACAAAGTACTGGCTACCATAAAAATTCCAGAAATAAAATACAACAAAACAGAAATTGCGCAAGAATTAAGCATTTTACTCGACAATGTGAATGATCCGGGAAATTTAGGAACTATCATTAGAATTGCCGATTGGTTTGGGATAAAAAATATTTTTTGTACAAAAAAAAGTGTTGATTTATATAATCCAAAAGTTGTGCAAGCAACTATGGGAGCAATTTTTAGAGTCAACGTTCACTACATTAATTTTCAAGAATTATTGCACGATTTTTATGATAATAATGATTTTATCATTTACGGTACCTTTTTAGAGGGCAATAATATTTATCATGAACCTTTAAGCCCAAAAGGGTTTATTATGATGGGAAGCGAATCACATGGTATTTCTCAACAATGGGAACCATATATCCAGCAAAAACTTTTTATTCCCCATTATCCGGATACAAAAAAAACCACCGAATCGTTAAATCTTTCTACAGCAACAGCTATTGTATGTTCTGAATTTAGAAGAAGACTTTTTTAACTTATTCAAAGTGGAAAGATATCATAAACATTCTAGAGTTTAATTTTTCTATTGCGTTTGCATATTGAGGAAAATCTTCAGAAGCATTGGAAGAAACAACATTTAATGTTCCAACAGAATATTTTATTTCAGTAGAAAATTTAAAATAGGCCAGATAAAAATCGAACCCAAATCCAATCTCATAATAAAAATCCAGTGGTTTTAGTTTTATATAAATATCTTCATCTTCGTTAAATTCTTTATTTCTTGCCATATCACGACGAATATTTATTCCGCCAATTAAATAAGGCCTGGTATTGTTTATTCTGGTTGCTTTATATTTTATTACAAATGGTATATCAATAAAGGTAGATTCGATCTTCATCTCCGAATCAATTTGATTATTTTCATCATAAAATAAAATATTTCGCTGTCCTAATGATATGCCTGGAAGAAATCTTAAATCAAAATAATCGTTTAGTTTCAAACTGGAAACAATGGCTACATGAAAACCTGGTACTAATTTATTAATTTCAGGAACCAACGCCGAATCAACTCCATAATTATTCATGGTAGGAGTAAGTTTAAAATCCATAGTATTAAAACCTACCGTAAAACCAAAATGGATTTTCTTATAATCAACTTCCTGGTAATTAAGAATAATTTCTTTTTGGGCGAAGGCTGAATAACCAACAACTAAAAAAAATATAACTAAAAAAGTTTTTTGCATAGTATAACTTGTAAATGTAGTAAACGAACAATTACGCTAATATATTACATTTTCTATTTCTCATTTTTTGTAGCATAATAAATAGTAGCAATACCAAAAGTAAGCGATTTATAATTACTTTGAGAAAAACCTGCTTTTTCCATTTCTTTAATAAATTGCTCCTGCTCAGGAAAACGATTTACGGATTCGGGTAAATAAGCATAAGCTGAGTGATCTTTCGAAAAAAATTTACCGATAACCGGAAGTATAACATTAAAATAAAATTGATAAATCTGTTTTACAGGAAATAGGATGGGTTTAGAAAATTCCAAAACCACAACGTGTCCTTCTGGTTTTAAAACACGGAACATTTCGATTAACCCTTTTGAAAGATTTTCAAAATTTCTTACTCCAAAAGCTACGGTAATTGCATCAAAATAGTTGTCTTTAAAAGAAATGTTTTCGGCATCTCCATTTTGTAAGTGTATAATATGGTTCCCCTTTTTTCGATCAACCTTTTTACGTCCAATTTTCAGCATCTCTTCCGAGATATCAAGGCCAATAATTTTTTTAGGATGTAACTTTAACGCTTCAATAGCCAAGTCGCCTGTTCCACATGCAATGTCAAGTAATACCGGATTTTTTGTACTATTAGATAAATATTTAATGGCTTTTTTTCGCCATATTTTATCAATCCCTAATGATAAAATATGATTTAGAAAATCGTAACGTCGGGCAATATTATTAAACATAAGAGCTACTTGCTCTTTTTTCTCTGTTTGTTGATTTTTATATGGTTTGGTCACGTTTACTTTTCTTCAGTAAGCAGTTCTTTAAGTGCATTATCATACAATTTTTTTATATCGTAAACAAAACCGTAAGAGTTATCATCAATTCTAAATTCTGATTTAGTAACATGCCCTAAAGCTGAAAATGGAATTTTTTGTTCAATCATAAAATCGATAAAATGATCTTCGTTGGTTGGAGAAACAGAAACCACCACCCGGCTTTGCGATTCGCCAAACAAAAAGGCGTCTTTTCTTACTTCAGCATCAGCGGTAACATCAAAACCAAACCCTTTAACCATAGCACTTTCTACCAGTGTAGTGAAAAGGCCACCGTCAGAAACATCGTGCGCCGAGAGAATAAAATTTTTCTTAATCAGTTTTTGAACAGTTTCCTGCACCTGGTGTTCTTTTTCCAGGTTAAAATGAGGAGCAGGTGATTTTTCGATCTTATGATAAGCATAAAGATATTCAGAAGAATTAATATCATCCTTTGATTTTCCAATCAAGTAAATCATATCTCCTTTATTCTTAAAAGCAATACTCATCTGATCGTTTTTATCTTCAATCAAACCAATCATTCCTATCGTTGGTGTTGGGAATACAGGAACAATTTTTCCTTTAACCTGCATTTGATTATAAAAGCTAACATTTCCGCCGGTAACCGGAGTGTTAAATTTTTTACAGGCATGAGTCATCCCTTTAATAGCATGCACAAATTGCCAATAAACCTCAGGATTATATGGATTTCCAAAATTTAAGCAGTTGGTAACAGCTAAAGGAATACCACCTGAACAAACAATATTTCGGGCTGCTTCAGCTACTGCTATAGCTGTTCCTTTTTCAGGATCAGCATTTACATAACGTGAATTACAATCAACAGTCATGGCTAACGCTCTGTTGGTTCCTTTAATATTATAAATACCTGCATCGGCAGGGAAATTAGTACTCATATTTCCTGTACCAACCATCGTATCGTATTGTTCAATAACCCAACGTTTAGAAGCTATATTGGGATTTTTTATCATTTCCAATGCGACCTCTTTGTAATTTTGTGGTTCAGGAACATCTTCAATTTTAAATTTCTTATACTCCTTAAAATAAGCAGGTTCTTTATATTCACGTTCATACACCGGAGCACTACCCCCAAGGACCAATGAAGATGCAGGAACATCGGCAACTAATTCATCATGCATATAAAAGTAAAGTCGGTCTTCTGCAATTACTTCCCCAATAATGGCACAATTTAAATCCCACTTTTTAAAGATTTGTTCCACCTCCACTTCCTTCCCTTTTTCAACAACAACCAGCATTCGTTCTTGCGATTCGGATAATAATATTTCAAACGGATGCATATCTTGCTGACGCAAAGGTACTTTATCCAGGTCAATCTTCATTCCATGCCCTCCTTTTTCAGACATTTCAGAGCTAGAACAAATAATTCCTGCCGCACCCATATCTTGCATTCCTACAACCGTTCCTGTTTTGTTTAATTCAAGGGTAGCTTCAAGCAATAATTTTTCCATAAAAGGGTCACCTACCTGAACGGATGGTAAATCGTCGGCAGAATTTTCGGTTAAATCTGCCGATGCAAAAGTAGCTCCATGAATTCCATCTTTTCCGGTTGATGAACCCACAATATAAACAGGATTACCTACACCTTTTGCAATAGCAGAAATGGTATCGTCTTTTTTCATGATCCCAACCGACATGGCATTTACCAATGGATTGGTATTATAACATTTATCAAAAAACACCTCTCCTCCCAAAACCGGGATTCCAAAAGCATTTCCGTAATCTCCAATACCTTTTACAACACCTTTTAAATGCCATTTGGTACGATCTAATTGAATATCACCAAAACGTAGTGAGTTTAATTGGGCAACAGGCCTAGCTCCCATGGTAAAAATATCACGATTAATCCCCCCTACACCAGTAGCGGCACCCTGATATGGTTCAACAGCTGACGGATGATTATGCGATTCAATCTTAAAAGCACAAGCTAATCCATCCCCTATATCTACTAAACCAGCATTTTCCTGACCAGCCTCTGCAAGTAATTGCTTCCCTGTTCTCGGCAATGTCTTTAACCATTTAATTGAATTTTTATAGGATGCATGCTCTGACCACATTACCGAAAAAATACTTAATTCGGTAAAATTAGGAGTGCGTCCCATAATTTTTTTAATCTTTTCAAACTCTTCAGGTAATAATCCTAATTGCTCGGCGGTTTGTACTGTAACTTCCATTGTAGAAATCTTTTTATAAATGAATAATAAATGGTTAAAGGCTCAACAAATATAATTAGACTTTACAATAAAACTTCAAAATTCAAATAACAAATTCGAAAATATTTTGAATATAATGTACTTTTTTTCTGACATATAGAAGGTTAATAAAAAATTAACGCGAGAAGATATATTTATTACAGTACAGATATCAAAAAAACCTTTAGAAATTTAACTCCAAAGGTTTTAAAAAAATTTTATAAAGTAATACCTTATCGTGCAAGTTTGTACTTATAATCAACACTAAATTTACCTTTCGATATGGCTTGTAGTTTATGCTTTAATAAACGTTTTTTAATTGGCGCAACTTTATCGGTAAATAAAATTCCTTCTAAATGATCGTATTCGTGCTGAATAATACGAGCTGCCACTCCATCAAACCATTCATCATGAAAATTAAAATCTTCATCGTAATATTCAATTCTTATTTTTACAGGCCTCAATACTTCTTCTCTGATAAGCGGAATGCTTAAACATCCTTCTGAATAAAGAATATTTTCCTCTACTCTTTCTTTAATTTGTGGATTTATAAATACTTTCTTAAAATCTTTAAGTTTGGGGTCATCCTCTTCCATGGGAGTTCCATCAACCACAAATAAACGAATAGATTTTCCAACCTGAGGAGAAGCTAAACCTACGCCGTCTGAATAGTACATTGTTTCCCACATATCTGCAATAAATTCCTTCAGATTAGGGTAGTCCTTATCAATATCTTTAGCAACCTTGCGTAAAACCGGCGAGCCATATATAACTATTGGATAAATCATTGATTTAAAATTTTGATTTTTGTTCTAAATATGATTGTAAAATGATGGTTGCACTAATGGTGTCAACCAACGCTTTATTTTGTCTTGCTTTTTTTCTTAATCCTGCATCAATCATAGTTTGATGTGCTATTTTTGATGTAAATCGTTCATCAACTAACTGAATATCCATTTCGGGATATAACTTTTGTAACCGCTTTACAAAAGGATTAATGTATCGAACAGCTTCTGATGCCTGATTGTTCATTTGTTTAGGATAACCTACTACAATACAATCGACCGTTTCTTTATTAAGATAATCCGATAAGAAATTCCAAATATCTTTAGCGTGGACTGTAGTTAATGAATTAGCGATCATTTGTAATGGATCTGTAACAGCTAAACCAACTCTTTTCCTTCCATAATCAATGGCTAAAATTCTTCCCAAAACTGTTCTTTTTTAACACGGCAAAGTTAAAAATTTTATATTAATTTAATTCGAATAAAAATAAAAATAAGCAAATTAATCTCTTTCAATTGTATAACATATTTTATAACTTGTTCAGTTATCTATTAGAACGCTGTATCAGGAGTAAAAAAAATAAAATTAATTCGATGGTTATCAACCCATAGGGATAATTTTTAATTCAATATTTTTTAAAACATACGTTTAAAAGATTTTTTTTTGTTGTTTTGTCATCTGAAGGATGATAATTATTCATAAAATTATTGACTAAAAGGAACTTATATATGAGTAAAGAGATAAAATTTAGTTTAATTTATCGTGATATGTGGCAATCCTCAGGGAAGTATGTGCCCAGAGTAGATCAACTTAAAAAGATAGCCCCTGTAATTATTGATATGGGCTGTTTTTCACGTATTGAAACCAATGGTGGTGCTTTTGAGCAAGTAAATCTTTTATATGGTGAAAATTCGAACAAAGCGGTAAGAGAATGGACCAAACCATTTAACGAAGCGGGAATTCAAACGCACATGCTTGAAAGAGCACTAAACGGGATACGTATGTATCCAGTACCTAAAGATGTTCGTCGGTTGATGTTTAAAGTAAAAAAAGCACAAGGGGTTGATATTGCACGCTCATTTTGCGGATTAAACGACCATAGAAATCTTGAACTTTCGATAAAATATGCTAAAGAAGCCGGAATGATTTCTCAGGCAACCTTAAGCATTACCCATTCTGAAATACATACGGTTGATTATTACATGGGTGTTGTAGATAAAGCAGTAGAATATGGTACTGACGAGATTTGTTTAAAAGATATGGCTGGTGTTGGAAGGCCGGTAACCCTTGGCAATCTTGTAAAAGAAATCAAAAAGAAATATCCTGATTTAATTGTTCAATATCATGGACACTCTGGACCTGGGTTTTCTGTAGCTTCTATGTTAGAGGTGGCTAAAGCAGGAGTTGATTATGTTGATGTTGCCATGGAGCCACTTTCTTGGGGCATGGTACATCCTGATGTTATAACAATTCAGGCAATGCTTAAAGATGCAGGTTTTAAAGTCCCTGAAATTAATATGAAGGCTTACATGAAAGCACGGGCTTTAAGTCAAGAGTTTATTGATGATTTTCTGGGTTTTTTTATCAATCCTAGAAACCGTTATATGTCATCATTATTAGTACATGCCGGTTTACCCGGTGGTATGATGGGTAGTATGATGGCCGATTTAAAAGGAGTGCACCAGGGATTAAATCAAACACTGGAGGCTCAGGGAAAAGAAAAACTTTCGGAAGATGATTTATTAGTTAAACTATTTGATGAAGTGATTGATATCTGGCCAAAACTGGGAAATCCTCCACTGGTAACTCCTTTCAGCCAATATGTAAAAAACATTGCTTTATTAAATGTAATGCTGGAAATACAAGGGAAAGCAAAATTCTCAATCATTGATAACAATGCCTGGGATATGATATTAGGCAAATCCGGCAAATTACCCGGTAAGCTTGCTCCTGAAATTATTAAAATAGCCGAAGAATCAGGGAAAGAATTTTATCATGGTGTACCACAAGATAATTATCCCGATGAGTTAGAAAAATATCGAAAAGAGATGAAAGAAAATAACTGGGATACAGGGGAGGATGATGAAGAACTATTCGAATTTGCCATGCATGAAAGGCAGTACAGAGATTATAAATCAGGCGTGGCCAAAAAACGATTTAACGAAGAGTTGCAAAAATTACGTTCAGAGGCCAAATCCCCAAAAACAGGAGGAGTAAAACCTGAGCCGGGTAAAAAAGATATTACCTCACCCTATATGGGTAGGATATTTTATAATTTGAATTATTTTATTGAAGAACAAGCCATTGAGCTGGGCAATCAGGTAAAAAAAGGTCAGCGAATTTGTTACATTGAGAATAACTATACCTACGATGAAATTATTTCGGAATACGATGGAGAAGTAGATGAGATATTTTTTGAACACGGGGATATGGTTTCGAAAGGAGATGTACTTGTTCGATTAAAATAAAAAAATCACCTGCAAATATTTGCAGGTGATTATGCATAAAATTTTTTAATTAGTCTTATAACTTAGGATAGCTTTTTAATAAGTTTTCGGAGCTATTTAAAAGAATATCAACATACTGAGCTCTAAAGTATACAAAGGGATCTTTTGTATTTTTTCGTGCAAGCTTTCCTCTAAAATCATCTATTGAACTATAACCTTTTTGCTCCATCCATTTTTTAATTTCATTAAGCATTTTTGTCGCGTGCTCTATTTTATTTTTATACAATGTACTAACTACCTGAACGGTATCAGCTCCTGCCAGCAAAAGTTTAATCACATCCTCCCCTTCAAAAATACCTGAAGAGGCAGTAATATCTGCATTAATATTGCCATGAAGTAAACCGGCATAACGCAAAGACAAACGATAATCACCTTTATTACTCAGGTTAAAGGGGAAAATATGTTTCTCCTGTTCAATATCAATTTCCGGTTCAAACAGTCTGTTATATATTATAATACCATCTACTTTTAAATGATCCAACTTCTGGATAAAATTTAGCGGGTTGGAATAAAACGGACTAATCTTCACACTTACTGGAATTTTCACTGCTTTTTTTATCGATTTTACTACCTCTAACTGTTTCTCTTCTGTCTCCTTGTTTGTAATTTCAAACTTTTTGGGTACATGATAAAGATTAATTTCAAGGGCATCCACACCGGTTTCTTCAATCAATTGAGCATATTCTACCCACGTTTCTTCATAAATCGCATTTAAACTGGCAATAATTGGAATAGATGTGTTTTGTTTTACCTTTTTCAGGTGTAAAAGATGCTCTTTGGGGCCGGCATGTTCAAGGTCCGGAAATAAGGTAATCATCTCGGCATGCCGTTCATTATATGCTTCGAGGTCTTCGTCCAGCTCGGCAGATTCAAGGTTTATTTGTTCCTCAAATAGAGATTTAAATACAATCGCAGCAACGCCTGCTTTTTCCATAGCTTTTACATTTTCGATACTAGTTACCAGATTAGATGCTCCGGCAATGATCGGATTTTTAAGTTCTAATCCTAAATAATTGGTTGATAAGTCGGCCATAATGGTTGGGTTTTAATTTTTTCTTTTTATTACAACAAGTTAACTGCCAATAAGTTCATTTAAACGCCCTCAAAAATAAATCAATAAAAAAAGCAGGCTTTGTTTAAGCCTGCTTTTCCTAAATTAAATATTAACGAACTACTTTGAATAGTCGTAAGCTGCTAATCGCTTATAGTTATTATATCTCCATTTAGCATCGTCTTCTGCACGAACAAAAAGTTCATCAGCTATCTCTGGAAATGATTTCGTAAGCGAAGTATAACGAACCTCATTTTTTAAGAAATCCTGGAATTTACTCCAGTCTGGTTCTTTAGAATCAATAACAAAAGGATTTTTTCCTTCAGTTTCTAACAATGGATTAAATCTATAGTTATGCCAGTATCCACATTCAACAGCTAATTTTTCTTCATGCTGAGATTTACCCATTCCTGCTCTTAATCCATGGTTAATACAAGGAGAATAAGCAATAATTAAGGATGGTCCAGGATATGCTTCAGCTTCTTTAATCGCTTTAAAATACTGATTTTGGCTTGCGCCCATAGCTACCTGAGCAACATACACATGACCATAGGTCATCGCCATCATTCCCAGGTCTTTTTTACGCACACGCATACCGGCAGCCGCAAATTTAGCAACAGCTCCAACAGGTGTTGATTTAGATGCCTGCCCTCCGGTATTAGAATATACTTCGGTATCCAAAACCAGAACATTTACATCTTCTCCCGATGCCAGCACATGGTCTAATCCACCATAACCGATATCATAGGCCCATCCGTCACCACCGATAATCCAAACTGATTTCTTAACCAGATATTGTTCCAGCTGCAGGATATCTTTAGTCAATTGATGATTCTCTTTTTTACAAGCGTCAACAACTTTAGCAGAAGCATCTTTCGATTTCTCAGCATCAGCCATCGTTTCAATCCATTCTTTAAATGCTGCTTGTGTATCTGCTGATACTTCGTTCATGGCAGCATTCATCTTTTCTGATATTCGTTGACGAAGTTTTTCAACCCCAACAGCCATACCATAACCATATTCAGCATTATCTTCGAAAAGTGAGTTTGCCCATGCCGGACCATGTCCTTCATTATTGGCACAATATGGAGTTGATGGTGCAGAACCACCATAAATAGAAGAACAACCCGTAGCATTGGCAATCATCATTCGATCGCCAAAGAGCTGTGTGATTGTTTTGATATAAGGTGTTTCACCGCAACCAGCACAAGCACCGCTAAACTCAAATAATGGCTGTGCAAACTGACTGTTTTTAACGGTTTTATCTTTAGGTAACACATGATCTTTATAACCAACCTTGTTATGCATATAATCCCATCGTTTAGCTTCTTCCATCTGAGATTCTAAGGGTTTCATTTCAAGTGCCTTCGTTGGAGCAGGACAAACATCCACACAGTTTCCACAACCGGTACAATCAAGTACACTTATCTGTACTCTGAAATTATATTCTTTAATTCCTCCTTTTCCTTTCACTGTTGATGTTCCTTCAGGAGCATCTTTTACCTCCTCGTCGGTTAATAAAAATGGACGAATAACAGCATGTGGACAAACATAAGCACACTGATTACACTGGATACAATTATCGGGAATCCATTCAGGAACCGTAACAGCAACACCCCGTTTTTCGTATGCCGTTGTTCCAGCAGGGAAAGTTCCATCTTCACGACCAGCAAAAGCACTAACCGGTAAATCATCTCCTTTTTGTGCATTAATAGGCTCTACTACATTTTTAATAAAATCAGGGATATCTCTATCGTCGGTTTCTGCTTTCACTTCAATATTTTTCCATTCAGAAGGAATTTTAATTTCTTCTACATCACCGCCTCTGTCAACAGCAGTTTTATTCATGTTTACTACATCTTCGCCCTTTCGTCCAAAAGTTTTAACTATAGCTTTCCTCATTTCTTCTACTGCTTTATCGTAAGGTATTACATTAGAAATTTTAAAGAAAGCAGATTGCATAATGGTATTGGTTCTATTTCCTAAACCAATTTCATCAGCAATTTTAGTTGCATTAATCATATAACATTTGATCTCCTTTTCAGCAAGAGTTTTCTTCATTGCATCAGGGAAATGATTTTTTGTTTCTTCGGTATCCCAGATACTGTTCAACAAGAATGTTCCGCCCTTTTTAATGCCTCTAAGCATATTATATTTTTGAAGATATGCTGGTACATGGCATGCAACAAAATCAGGAGTACCCACTAAGTAGGTTGAACGTATCGGTTGATCACCAAAACGAAGGTGAGAAACGGTTATTCCACCTGATTTTTTTGAGTCGTATGCAAAATATGCCTGCGCATATTTATCAGTACTATCGCCAATAATTTTAATAGAGTTTTTATTAGCACCAACGGTACCATCAGAACCTAAACCATAAAATTTACCTTCGAATGTTCCTTTAGGAACAACGCTTACATCCGGTATTATGGGTAAAGAAGTAAATTTAACGTCATCAACAATACTTAATGTAAAATGATTTTTAGGTTCGGGTAGATTTAAATTATCATATGCAGATATGATATGTGCCGGAGTAGTATCTTTTGAACTCAATCCATATCGGCCACCTACCACCACTGGAGCATTTTCTTTTTCAAAAAATAATTCTCTAATATCCATGTATAATGGTTCACCGTTTGCTCCGATTTCTTTGGTACGATCTAAAACAGCAATTCTTTTTACCGTTTTAGGTAGTGCTTTCATAAAATATTTTTCAGAAAATGGACGATATAAATGAACAGATATTAAACCCACTTTTTCGCCCTGAGCAATTTTATAATCAACTACTTCCTTAATGGTTGAAGTAACAGATCCCATGGCAACAATAATATTCTCTGCATCTTCAGCTCCATAATACGTAAATGGATGATATTCCCGTCCGGTTAATTTAGTAATTTCCTGCATATATTCTTCAACAATATCCGGAACAGGATCATAAAATTTACTAGCTGCTTCGCGAGCCTGGAAAAAAATATCCGGATTTTGAGCGGTACCCCTTGTTACCGGATGCTCAGGGTTGAGTGCATTGTCTCTAAAACGTTGCAATGCATTATAATCAATAAATTTAGCTAAGTCTTCATTTTCGAAATATTCAACCTTCTGGATTTCATGAGATGTTCTAAAACCATCAAAAAAATGAACAAAAGGAATTCGGGATTTAATGGAAGCTAAATGAGCTACACCGGCAATATCCATAATTTCCTGTATGCTACCTGTAGCCAACATAGCAAATCCAGTTTGGCGAGTACTCATCACATCGCTATGATCACCAAAAATGGATAATGCATGAGCAGCTAAACTACGTGCACTTACATGAAATACACCGGGTAATAGTTCGCCGGAAATTTTGTACATATTGGGAATCATCAGTAACAATCCCTGTGAGGCGGTAAAAGTTGAAGTTAAAGCTCCTGATTGCAGTGAACCGTGAACAGCACCTGAAGCACCACCTTCGGATTGCATTTCGGTAACTTGCACCTGATCGCCAAAAATATTTTTTCTTCCGTGAGACGCCCATTCATCAACATATTCTGCCATAGTTGATGAGGGTGTAATTGGGTAAATCGCTGCAACTTCACTAAACATATAAGCTACATGAGCCGCTGCATAGTTACCATCGCAAGTTATAAATTTCTTTTTTTGTGACATTTCTAACTCCTTAATTTATTTATTAAATGATATTTAACCTCATTAATTCATAAATATATAAAAAGATAATATTTACGAATACGTCAAGCTAATTAAATGGACTTACAAAATTAAAATAAAATTCTCATATTTGGCATTGAAAATTAAAAAATAGATCTCAAGAGAACTTATTCATTTTCATTTCAAATAAGTACTTATTTATCTTATTTACAACAAAAAATGCGGACTTAAGCCCGCATTTCAGTTAAATATGTGTTATTAAACATTTAATCGGCATTCATTGAGATAATAAACTCTTCGTTGGTTTGAGTTTTTATAAGCCTGTCACGTAAAAATCCCATCGCTTCGGTCGAGTTCATATCGGTTAAATAATTTCGGAGAATCCAAATTTTATTTAACATTTCCTTGTCAAGCAACAACTCTTCACGACGAGTACTTGAAGCTGTAATATCAACTGCAGGATAAATCCGTTTGTTCGAAAGTTTTCGGTCAAGTTGTAACTCCATATTACCAGTTCCCTTAAATTCTTCGAAAATAACATCATCCATTTTCGATCCGGTTTCGGTAAGTGCTGTAGCGAGAATAGTAAGCGACCCACCTTCTTCGATATTACGAGCTGCACCAAAAAATCTTTTTGGTTTATGCAATGCATTGGCATCAACACCACCGGATAACACTTTACCAGAAGCTGGTGATACCGTATTGAAAGCTCTGGCTAAACGGGTAATCGAATCGAGTAAGATTACCACATCGTGTCCGCATTCTACCAATCGTTTAGCTTTTTCCAATACAATATTTGCTACTCGCACATGTCTTTCGGCTGGTTCGTCGAATGTAGAAGAAATAACTTCTGCATTAACGCTTCGTGCCATATCAGTAACCTCCTCAGGTCTTTCATCAATTAAAAGAACAATCATGTAAATTTCAGGATGATTCGCAGCAATAGCATTGGCTACTTCTTTTAAAAGAACAGTTTTACCTGTTTTGGGCTGAGCAACGATTAATCCACGCTGTCCTTTACCTATTGGAGAAAACATATCAACGATTCGAGTTGATAGTTTATCATTTTTATTATTATTTAAGGTAAACTTTTGTTCAGGAAAAAGGGGTGTAAGATAATCAAAAGGCACTCTATCGCGAATAAAATCCGGACTACGTCCATTAATTTTTTCTATTTTAATTAATGGGAAATACTTCTCTCCTTCTTTAGGTGGACGAATAGTTCCTTCTACCGTATCTCCGGTTTTTAAACCAAAAAGTTTAATTTGTGATTGAGAAACATAGATATCATCAGGAGAATTAAGATAATTAAATTCTGATGAACGTAAAAAGCCATAACCATCTGGCATTATTTCTAAAACTCCTGAGTTGGTTATAATTCCATCGAATTCGAAGGAGCGATCGTTTCTTTTGTCTTGCGATCGTTTCTGATAATTATTCGATGATCTTGAAGGTACTCTTCGGCTATTTTCAGGATAATTGTTATCCTTCTTTTGAATAACCTTTTTAGTTTCTTCCTGTTTAGATTTTGTTTCCTTTGCCTTAGTTAAAACTTCTTTTTTATCTTCAGGTTTTGTAGTATTTTTAATCTGCTCCGTCTTTACTTTCGATTTTATCGAAGTTTTTGAAGCATCAGGTTTAGGGTTAGATTGTGATTGCTCGTTGCTTCTTTTACGTCCTGATGTTTTTTTATCGGATTTGGAATCGCTTGTGGCATTAATAGCTTGTTGATCGAGAATTTTGTATATTAAATCCTGTTTCTTAAGCGATTCAACTTTCTTAATTTGTAGAGATTTCGCAATTTCGCGTAATTCACTTACCAATTTTTTATTCAATTCAAGAATGTCGTACATATTTTACTATGAAAATTAGTTATTTTTATTAAGTATTTTATGAATATAATTTGTTTTTTCTTGATTTCGCCAGTAAAACGAATGATTATTTACTGAAGGAGTTGATTAACAATTGTTTCTTATGGAAAAACAATGCAATATTACAGATTAATTCACAAATACCAAAAATTTAGAGATAATTTTTTCAAGAAAAATTTATTTTAAGCGAAAGAGAGTAAAAAAACAAAAAAAAATTTTAATCATGTATTTTTATACACATATTTGAATATATTTGTAACAATTTGCCTGTAAGTAACGTTTAATAAAGCTAATAATCCCTTACAAAAAGAATGAGACAGTTAAAAATTATCAAGCAAGTTACCAATCGAGAAACTGCCTCTTTAGATAAGTATTTGCATGAAATTGGGAAGGTTGATCTTTTAACTGCTGAAAAAGAAGTTGAGTTAGCCAGAAAAGTTCGCAATGGAGATAATCATGCTTTAGAAAAACTTATTAAAGCCAATTTACGCTTTGTCGTTTCGGTATCTAAACAATATCAAAACCAAGGACTTAGCTTACCCGATTTAATTAACGAAGGAAATCTTGGGCTTATCAAAGCTGCCAAACGATTCGATGAAACCAGAGGATTTAAATTTATTTCTTATGCTGTTTGGTGGATCCGGCAATCTATATTACAAGCATTAGCAGAACAGGCAAGAATTGTTCGTTTGCCATTAAACAAAATCGGATCGATCAATAAAATAAACCGGGCATTATCCGAGCTTGAACAAAAATATGAACGTGAACCTTCGATTGATGAAATAGCTAAAGCCATTGAGCTGGCTCCCGAAAATATTAAAGATGCTATGCGTAGCTCGGGCAGGCATATTAGTATGGATGCCCCACTTACCGAAGACGAAGACGGTGATATGTACGAAGTGTTGCTTAGTGAAGAAAGCCCCAGTCCTGATGGGAACTTGCTTAACGACTCTTTACGAAAAGAGATTGAACGTGCTTTATCATCTTTAACCGATCGCGAAGCAAATATCATTAAACTTTATTTCGGATTAAACGGAAAACATCCATATACATTGGAAGAAATTGGCGAAGAGTTTAACCTCACCCGTGAGCGGGTTCGACAAATTAAAGAAAAAGCCATAAAGCGACTGAAGCATACCACGCGCAGTAAAATTCTTAAAACATACCTGGGTTAAAAAT
>Ga0209936_1000041_pt1 | contig 88967 bp, 75 predicted proteins | sample SalPonR1_A_D1_MG_FD_185694 | JGI IMG/M metagenome (GOLD analysis project Ga0209936, IMG submission 185694) | Salt pond soil microbial communities from South San Francisco under conditions of wetland restoration - Salt Pond MetaG R1_A_D1_MG... ...
AACTGCCGAGGGGTGATTGTGACTCTCAATTTTAAAGGCACAAGCCAGGCCATCGCCGATATCCACCAGTCCCGCATTCTCCTCGCCGGCCTCAACCAAAAGCTGATCACCTTCTCGCGGTAATTTTTTGATCTCAAGAATTGAATTTTTGTAGGAACAGTGTTCACTCCACATCACGGAGTAGACGCCCAGTTCAGTAAAGGTTGGTGTTCGTCCAAGGTGTTGTTTTATCGCTTCAAATTCCTCTTTATTCAGACCGTGATCGTTGGCCAGTTCGAGAGTTACCTGTGGTTCTTGTACTGTTCTGTCGGACATTTTGCGCGTTTGGATTTTCTGAGCATTAAATTCAGCAGAAAATACAAATTCCTGAGCTTCCAATGGAAAAGAAATTTTACCGATGTTGTTTTTACAATCCTTAATTGAATCATTTATCATTTTTGTTGGATAGAATAGCTCTGAATAATTCACTGTAAAAAAATTCAAAAAAAAGTGTAAGGAATCGCCGGATTTTTGTTCATACAGTCAGGTGCATAAAATAAATGCCCTGACTATTCAACAAGGCGCTACTCCCGGGCACGCTCAATTATTGGATTTGGGGATTGAGCTGTGCCCGGATTTTTTTTGGTGGTTGGATTTGAGCCGTCGCAGGAACACACCCCTCACCTACCATAACCGCCTGGCGGCGTTATGGAAGGTATTTCCCCTCTCGAGAGGGGAGCTTTCTTAATTCAAGAATCATTGTTAAAGTATGATCTCACATCTCCTCATCCCAATACATGAGCCCTTGGGATTTCGCAAAAGCTTCAACAAGAGGAGGAGCTTTTTGAAACTCAAATCTTCGATAGGGCAGGGTCAAACATCCCCTCTCGAGAGGGGATATGTGAGGCGCAACACCCAGCGGGTGCTTGAGCCGAACGAGGGGTGTGTCCGCAAGCATAGCAGCAAATCCCACCAAAAACACAATTTAAAACTCAAAAAAAAGATGAGACGTCCAATCATCCCATACCACCCTCACCTGGTAGAAAAAGCAAGATTTCTGCGTAAGAACAGCACGAAAAGCGAAATTCTTTTATGGAAGTATTTGAAGGGTAAACAGATGTACGGTTTCGATTTTCATCGGCAGCGGCCGGTGGACCGGTATATCATCGATTTCTTTTGTTGTGAGCTGTACCTGGGGATTGAACTGGATGGATATTCTCATTTTACTGAAGAAGCTTCTCGTCGTGATTTAGTCAGGCAAGAATGTCTAAGTGATTTGGGGGTGCAGCTTCTCCGGTTTGATGACCGGGAGGTATTTCGCAATTTAGATAGTGTGTTGTGTACAATTGAGAATACGGTTTTGCAACTGAAGCCGAAAGGTTGAGATTTTCTTGATTGCAGGAACACACCCCTCACCCACCATAACCGCCTAGCGGCGTTATGGAAGGTATTTCCCCCCTCGAGAGGGGAGCTATTCTTAATTCAAGAATCATTGTTAAAGCACGATCTCACATCTCCTCATCCCGATACATGCGCCCTTGGGATTTCGCAAAAGCTTCAACAAGAGGAGGATCTTTTTTGAAACTCAAATCTTTGAGAGGGCAAGGTCAAAAATCCCCTCTCGAGAGGGGAAATGTGAGGCGTAACACCCAGCGGGTGCTTGCGCCGAACGAGGGGTGTGTCCGTCCAACTATTTATTATCCAAAAACTCAATCAAATCATCAAAATTATCAAACTCAAGGTCAGCAATTTTAGCTTCACCGTTTCTGCTGATTTTACCTGTGTACCAGGCGGTTTTCCAGCCGGCATTGTAGCCGCCGGTGATATCGGAGGAGTGGGAATCACCGATATAGAGTATCTGATCCCGTTCCACACCGGCCAGTTCGGTTGCGTGATCAAATACTTTCGGATGGGGTTTCAGCTCACCAACTTCTTCAGAAATAACGAGGTGACTGCAATATTTACGGATATTCAATTTCTCAAATTTCAGGTTTTGGGTCTCTCTGAATCCGTTTGTGATAATTCCGGTCTGATACTTTTGGCTGATCACTTCAAGAGCTTCTTTCGCTCCCTCAATCCAGTTCCAGTACTCCCGGTAATTTTGCATGTAACTGTCACCAATGTCATTACTGCGGACGGTATCCATTCCAAGTTCCGCCATCGAATCGTGAAACCGGGATCGCTGCAATTCAAAACGGTCAATTTCACCGGACTGATATTTGAGCCAAAGCTGATGATTGATGGCCTGATAGGTTTCCAGCCATTGGTTCATAGTAACCGTCTGCAGCTCCGGGTTGTTTTCATAAATAGTCTGCTGGGCCTTCTCTTCGGCCGAATTGTGATCAAGAAGCGTATTATCCAGATCGAAATAGATAAAAGATGGGTTCATTATTTTTTGATTTGAAAGATAAGGAGATGGGAGGGGAATATAAAATTGATGGAGATTTAAACATCATGAGGTTAATCTTGATATTATGCAATAAATTATTCGCCCCCAAATCCATTGCCGTCTGCTTGAGCTGCATCCATTGCCGTCTGCTTCAGCTGACGGAAAAGGATACTTCACAAAAATGGCTTTAGCCACAATTTCAACTGCATCATTTCATCATCGTTTTCGTATATTTGCACTGATTTAAAAAATAATGTAATAAGATTATGAATATTAAAATATGGATTGCTTTGGGAGTTGCTGCACTGTTGGTTTTTTACGGTGTTGGCGTTAATAATACATTAATAGAAAAAGAGGAGGGCGTTAACCAGGCGTGGGCGCAGGTGGAGAACCAATACCAGCGGCGGGCAGATTTAATTCCGAACCTGGTAAGTACCGTCCGCGGTGCTGCCGATTTTGAACAGGAAACTCTCACTCAGGTGGTGGAGGCCAGAAGCAGGGCCACATCCATGAACATCGATGCAGGCGATTTGAACAACCCGGCTACATTTCAGCAGTTCCAGCAGGCTCAGGATCAGTTGTCCGGGGCGCTTTCAAGGTTACTGGTAACGGTGGAACGATATCCTGAAATCCAGGCCAATCAGAATTTCAGGGACCTGCAGGTGCAGCTTGAGGGAACGGAGAATCGGATTTCCACCGAACGTATGCGGTTTAACCAGGCTGCCCAGGAGTATAACACGACTACGCGCAGATTTCCGGCCAGTATGTTTGCTAATGTGCTTGGTTTTGAGACCAAAGCCTATTTCCAATCTCAGCAGGGTGCTGATACTGCACCGGAAGTTAATTTTTAAATGAGGTTTCAGAATGCCGAAACGTGAGTTTCTTTCCGAAGAAGATGAGAAGAAAATTGTATCTGCCATCAGCCGGGCTGAGGCGGGAACAACCGGTGAGATACGGGTTCATCTTGAGTTTACATGCAAAAAAGATCCGCTTGATCGCGCAAAGAAGTTGTTCTATGAGTTAAAAATGGATGAGACTGAAGGACAGACCGGTGTGATTCTCTACATTGCAACCAAAGATAGGAAGGTGGCAATTTACGGGGATGCCGGCATCAGTGAAAAAGTGGGCAACGACTTCTGGCAGGATGAAATAGCCAAACTTATCTCAAAATTTAAACAGGAGAAGTTTGAAGAGGGAATTGAGAGTGTGGTTAAAGATATCGGGGTAAAGCTGAAACAGTTTTTTCCATCCGATGGCACGGATCCAAATGAGCTTGATAATGAAATCAGTTTCCGGGATAACCGCGAAGCAAAAGATGATCAAAAAGAATGAATATACCTATAAAAACTGCCGGACTATTTTCCATTGCATTTATACTGTTTTTCAGAATCTTTGTGGTTCCGGACGCGGCTCTTTCACAGGATCTGCCTGAACGGCCGGTCGGACATGTGAATGATTTTGCAAAAATCCTGTCTGAAAGCCAGCGTAGTGTGCTGGAACAAAAATTGAGAACCTACCGGGACAGTACTTCCAATGTAATTGCTATTGCAACTCTTGAAAGCTTGCAGGGATATCCACGTGAGGAGATTGCGACCACGCTGTTTAACAGCTGGCGAATGTGGGAAGGCGACCGGCAAAACGGGGTTCTGTTTTTAATTGCACCCAATGAACGGGAAATGCAGATTGAGGTGGGATATGGACTTGAAGGTGCTGTTCCGGATGCCATTGCCGGGCGGATTGTGCGTGATGTTTTACAACCCAGTTTTCGAAAGGGTGATTTTTACGGTGGACTGGATCAGGCCACTACTGCTGTAATGATGGCGGCAGCCGGTGAATATGAGGCGGTTGCCCAAAGCAGTGATGGTGAATCACCGTTCCCTGTAATTTTTATGATAATTTTTATTGTGGCAGTGATTATTTCAATACTTAGGTCGAAGAGCGGTGGCCGCGGCGGCCGGCGAAGGAGGCACACGATTGGATCCGGTGGTGTCCATACATGGGGAGGCGGCGGATTTAGTTCTGGCGGTGGTGGCGGAAGCTTTGGTGGATTTAGCGGTGGCGGCGGTTTCGGTTCCGGCGGAGGCGGTGCCGGCGGCAGCTGGTAAGACCCGGGAAGGAGTAACCGCAGGGGACGCGGAGGAGCGCCAGGGAATTGCATGCCAAATAAAAGTAGGTAAAAAAACAATTGAGCTTCTTTCTTTTCTCAATTCTTACTTCTACAGGCGCAGAAATATTTATACTATAAGAGAAAGATATTTAAAAAATCATTTGTCCAGCCAGTTCTTAAAATCCTGCGAACGATTGATGCTCACAACTGTCTCAGAGTCGTCTCCTGTTGTCGGTTTTAATATTATTTTTATCCGGCTTCTGGACCATGAATGCATACTTTGGATGGAATTTATGTTTACAATATACTGACGATTAATTCTGAAAAATTTAACCGGATCAAGATACTTTTCAAGTTCATTCAGAGACATCTCAACAGGCAGTAACTTATTGCTAAATGTTTTTAAAAATACACTCTTTTCCATGGCATAAAAGTAGGCGATATCTTTAGTTTGTACTGTTTTTAACGTATTGCCGACTTTAATCAGGAAGCGGTGTTTATATTTTCTCTTCTCATCATTGATGAGTTTAAAAATATCCCGTAAGTCCGTATTGAATACTGATTTCATGGACTGAAACTTTTCAAGGCTTTCATCAAGATCGCGCTGCCGTATGGGTTTCAATAAGTAGGAGATACTGTTTAATTGAAATGCTTCAATCGCATACTGATCATAAGCTGTCGTAAAAATAACAGGTGTGTGAACTTCAACTCGGTCAAAAATACTGAAACACAATCCATCTGAAAGCCGGATATCTAAAAATATCAAGTCAGCACTATAACGGAACAGCCACTTTACAGATTCATCCACGGAACCGATTTTAGCAAGAATATTACAGCTGGGAATCGATTTTTGAAGCATTGATTCCAGCCGGTCTGCCGCCAATTCTTCATCTTCAATGATCAGAATATTTATCATTCTTCTTTTATCAAAGGTAATATCACTTTATAAGTAGAGTTCACAATATAAAACTCAGGCAAGTCATTGGAAATCAATTTATAACGTTTTGTAAGATTTGACTGTCCAAGACCTGTGGAAGTGTCTCTGTAAATTTTAGTCTGCAGGTTGTTAGTTACTTCGATTCTGTCTTCAAAATCACGGATTGTTATAGTTAAAGGTTTATCTTTACTGATCCTATTATGTTTAATTGCGTTTTCCAAAACAAGTTGAAGTGTCAAAGGCGGCAACCCTGATTTTAAAACGTTTGCGGAAAGTTCAATGTCCAGATTTACGAATTCTCCATATCGAATCCGTTGCAGAAAAATGTAAGACTTTGCAAAATCAAGTTCTTGTTTAACTGTAACAACCTGTTTTTCTATGCTTTCCAGAATGTATCTATAAATGTTTGCAAATTCATCGATAAAAAGCTGCGACTTATTTGTATCTCTTGCAATCAGGCCCGATAATACATTTAAGCTGTTAAAAAGAAAGTGAGGATTCAACTGGTTTTTCAAAACTTCATACCTCATTTCCGATAATTTTTTCTCTAACGATTCACTTTTTCTTTTAGATTCTGCTCCTTCTATGTAAAAGATCCACGCTTCCAGGAAAATCATCATCAAAATATTAAAAACCGAAAAAAATAATGCATTCAGACTTAACACATTGATGAAACCTTCCTGATAGGGCCTGATAAAATTTGAGAATGTGGTTATGATTGAAGAGACAACTATTGCGATAACAATGGTGAATATGAACTGAATACTTAACCTCTTGAGTAGATCTCTTTCCCAGTCAAATTTTTGTTCCAAAAACTTAATAACTATGAGATCAGGATAAGCTATTAAAAGTGCCGCAATAAGACTTAAAAAACTGCCGATTGTGAACCTTGATAAAAAATCTAATAAACCCTGTACATGATAAAATCCTATATAATGGCTGTAAGATATTATTATCAGCTGAATGGAGACAGAAATAGCTAAGAGTAACTTAAAAAGTTTACGGAATGGTATTAAGTCATGTATTCTATTTAGTTGCATTTATCGTTGCTGAAATTATAAAATCATCTTTCGATTTTAAGTTACGGTTTCTTTACAATAACTAAGCTGAGATAGTAGAAATATGAATTAAGGGCAGTGTGCGGTCTGCCACACTGCCCTTAACTCTACTATTGTTTTCTGAATATATCATAGTTTTTTTCAAAAATTACGCACTACTCCGGCCTGAAGTGAAAGAGAATTGAGGTCAAGATTTCTGGAGATTTCTTCTGTATCAAGTTCTCTTGAAAGCGAATTAAACTTTAATCCTCCTGTCAGATTCCATTTACCTCCGATTGGCAATTCAACGCCACCTGCAAGCTGCCATCCTAATCCATGGCCTGTATCATCAATGATATCACCGTTGGTGTTTTCTACTTCGATATGGTTATACAAACCACCTGCTCTCAAATAATAGGAGAGGTTTGAAAATCCAAGTGGATGCTTAAACTGTAATCCAAACAGATAACCGGTTTCTTCAAAATCCATATTATTACCTGCAAAGGATTCACCGGAGGAGAATTTTTTCCATCCCCAGCCAGCGTATGCTCCGGTATGTTTGTAAATTCGATAATGAAAGATACCTTCAAAACCGAGTCCGGTATTTAAGTTTGTGCCACTTAACTCTTGCGTTGCAAAAGAGGCGCCTGTACTAAATTCAAAGCTAAAGCGGCCTCCCTGGTCTTGGGCTTTGAGGTTTACGGCGGTTGCGATTATTACTATGATGAGAATAAATATTTTCGATTTCATTTTTCTGCCTTTTGATTTGTTAATTATGATCAAGTTGTTATTGGCAAGATATAAGGCAGGTATTCTTTCAACAATTTAAACACGACCATTGAGTGTTTTGGCAGGATGGAGTAGTTGATTTTGATGATAAACGAACCCGCGGTTACAAATCTAAAAATTTAAAGTACTGGACTGTCTGGTAAACAGAGAACCGTAAACTTGATTATCTCTTCTGCGTTGCGTGGCGCCCTTAGCGGTTTCAAATTCCGGGAGCAAAGATCCGGGAGAGGTAAACCGCAGGGAATGCGGAGGAGCGCTAAGGATTTCTCTTATTATCTAAAAGCAAGCATTACAATGAGATTTTACTTCTGATATCTCATCAGCAAAAAATCCCTCAGTTCACGGTAACCGGCATTCATCTTTTTTGTCAGCTTTTTCTTGTTCATGCAGGCCTGCAGCCGGTCGGGGACTTCTACCTCTTTATCAATCACTTTGTTCACAGTTTCTCCAAATTTTGCAGGATGAGCTGTTGAAAGAACGATAGCAGGTTCATCAGACCCTGTCTCCTGCCTGTATTTTTCCACGGCAAGATAGCCCACAGCTGTATGCGGATCCATCAAATATCCGGTCGTTTTATACACCCTGCTAATCCCCTCCATAATCGAAAAATCTGAGAAAGAGGCGCCATAAAGCCAGTTGTTTAACTCCTCATGAGAACCATTGAACAGACTCCGGATCCGCTCAAAATTGCTGGGTCTTCCAACGTCCATCGCATTGGCTATCGTTGCTTCAGACGGACGCGGACGATAGGTTCCCGTTTGCAAATATTCAGGTACAACATCATTCAAATTAGTAGCCGCCAAAAAGCGCGACAGAGGCAGCCCCATCTTCATGGCCATAAGGCCTGCTGTAAGATTTCCGAAATTGCCGCTGGGCACACTGAATACAGGGGATTGAGATTTGCCCGATAGTTTTTGAAGCTGGCCGTATGCAGAGAAATAGTAAAAAGACTGCGGCAAAAGGCGTGCAATATTTATGGAGTTGGCAGAGCTGAGTCGCAGTTTATTATTCAGAGCTTCATCTGAAAACGCCTGTTTAACCAGTTTCTGGCAGTCATCAAACACTCCTTTTACTTCAATAGCCGTAATGTTGCCGCCGAGTGTGGTCATCTGTTGCTCCTGAACGGGACTCACTTTTCCTTCAGGATAGAGCAGACAGACATGAGTTCCTTCCACACCGTAAAATCCATGAGCCACTGCACTTCCCGTATCACCTGAAGTTGCCACCAGGACTACAAGATCTTTTTCCTGTTTGTCATCAATTTGAGCCACAAGGCGAGCCATAAAACGGGCGCCGTAGTCTTTAAAAGCAAGTGTAGGTCCGTGAAAAAGTTCAAGAATATAAATATCATCCTTCAGAGTTCTTAGCGGTGCGTCAAAACTGATCGCTCCATTTGTCACTGTTTTTAGCTGCTGCTCATTAACTTCAGTTTCAATAAAATGACGCGCAACTTCATAGCCGATTTCAGCAATACCCTTCTCAGGCAGAGATTGTAGAAATCCGGAATCCAATAGAGGAATACTTTCAGGCATATAAAGTCCGCCGTCTGGTGCGAGGCCTTTCCGGGCGGCATCTTCAAATGATACCGGGTTGGATTTTTTGCGTGTGCTGTTGAACTGAATCATGAGGGATGGTATTGAGTCGTTATATTTCAGATAGAAGACCTCCCCTCTTCCCTACACATACACGTACGGGATTTCGCGAAAGCCTCAACGAGCGAGGAGTGTGTTCCAGTCGTCGAGCGTCTTTTCGTTTTCAGAAACAAAATACCTGCGTGGGACACACCCCTCGTATTTACACTCTGCCTGCGGCTAATGTGCAAATACTTTTCCCCTCTCGAGAGGGGAGTATTTCTGGCTCCACTTTTTGATTTATCCACAAGAATTTCTACCAAAACCATCAATCTAAATAATTTTCAATTCTTAATTCTCAATTTCCACACATCCGTTTGCATTAATCCCGGACAGATAGACGTCACTTTCCAGGTGCATCCCGGCTAATATATGCTGTGCTTTCTTACCGATTTTTTCCGCTGTGTTTTCTGAGGCGGAAAGGGCAAATACTGATGGTCCTGCACCGGAGATGCTAAAACCAAGAGCACCTGCCTCAAGGGCGCCGGCTTTCATCTCATCGTAGCCCGGAATAAGTACAGACCGGATCGGCTCAATAATCTCATCGTCCATGGAACGCCCGATCAGGTTGTAATCACCTGACATCAAGCCTGCGACCATTGCACCGACATTTCCCCACTGCCGTACCGCTTTCGCCAGGGTTACATCCTTGCGCAAAATCATGCGGGTATCTTTGGTTTTAATTTCGATATGTGGGTGAATGATCGTGCAAAACAGTTTTGCGGGAGTCTTCAGGGGGATCACGTCAGGGGGATCATTTCTGCGGACCAGGATAAAGCCACCCAAAAGAGATGCGGCTACATTGTCTGCATGAGGAGACCCGCTGGCAGCCGTCTCCCCGCGGATGGCAAACGGAAGAAGCCCCATCCGGTCGAAGGGCTCTCCAAGCAGTTTGTTGACGGCAACAACAGCACCTGCAGAACTCGCTGCGCTGGAACCGAGTCCGCTGCCCATCGGCATTTTTTTTGTGATTTTTAGATCAATTCCGGTTTTCATGGAGAGGCCAAGTGTTTCAAGCATCGATAGAACCGCCAGACCCGCGGTATTTTCTTCAGCAATCAGTGGCAGTTTTCCCTGGTCACCTTCAATCGATAAAATCGTTACTCCGGGATTATCGGACAGTGAGGCTTCAATGATATCTCCCGGGCCGTGAATGGCAAATCCGAAAATATCAAACCCGCAGCCGACATTGGCAACCGATGCAGGGGCAAAAATTTTCACTGTTGGCTTTTCCATAAATCATCATCTTAAAACCGCGATTTACTATCCGGCGTTGCTATGAGCTTTTGTGTAAGTTACCCTCAAAATGTCGGCAATAATACCGCCTGCAGTTACCTTGGCACCGGCTCCGGGTCCTTTGATAACCATAGGACTTTCCTGGTAGTGTTCTGTATAGAGTGCCAGGATATTGTCGCTGCCGCTCAGTCCGTAAAAGGGGTGATCGGTACCGATCTCTTCAAGTTTTACAACCCCTTTCCCTTTTTCAAATCTGGCAATATAACAAAGTTGCTTCCCCTTCTTTTCAGCAGCGGCCCGCATTTTCTCAAAATCACGGTCAAAATTTTCGAGTTGCCGGAAAAAGAGATCAACACCATTGGAACTCCGGGCACCTTCAGGTACAAGATTCTGAATCTGAATATCATCAAATTCGAGTTTATAACCGGCAATTCGTGCAAGAATCAGCAATTTTCTTCCCACATCCTGTCCATTCAGGTCTTCACGCGGATCAGGTTCGGTATAGCCTTTTTCGCGCGCTTCTTTCACTATGGAACAAAAAGGGTGGCTTCCGTCAAACCGGTTAAATATATAACTTAGGGTTCCCGATAAGACACCTTCAATTCGATGAACCTTATCGCCTGTGGTTACAAGTTCGTGAATTGTAGCCACAACGGGGAGACCTGCCCCTACGTTTGTCTCATATCGAAATGCCACATTGTGCTGATCGGCGAGTTTATGCAGGTATTCAAAATATTGCTGTGAAGATGAGTTGGCGATTTTATTTGGAGTCACAACCGAGATACACGATTCCAAAACGTCAGGATAGAGCTGTGATATTTCAGCACCGGCCGTGCAATCGATGAAAATGGAATTGGGAAGGTTTAACTCCTTCATCTGCTGAATAAAGGATTCGGGTTCAGTTGGTCTCCCTTTCTGTTCCAGCTCCTTCTCCCAATGGCTGATGGAAACTCCATTCCGCTCAACCAGCATTTTTTTTGAATTGGCAACTGCACGGAGTTTGATATCAATCTGGTACTCTTCATATAGCGTATTCACCTGGTTTTCAAAAAGTCTGAGCAGTGTGCCGCCGATAAGACCCACACCGACCAGGAACAGATTCACCGTTTTTACACCTGCGAGGAAAAATGCATCATGCAGGGTGTTCATTGCTTTCTCTTCATCCTTTTTAGACACTACAAAAGATATGTTGCGCTCTGAGGATCCCTGTGCAATAGCTACGATGTTGATGCCATTTCTTCCGAGTGCGCTGAATACGCGTCCGGCGATTCCCGGAATATGGCGCATATGATCTCCCACAACAGCGATCACGGAGTTGTTTTTTTCGATCAGTACATCATCAATAATATTTTGCTGAAGTTCCTGATTAAACTCCTTCCTTATAGCGTTTTCTGCTCTCTCTGCATTTTGCGGCATTACTGCAAGTGTTACAGTGTGCTCGGAAGATGCCTGAGTAATCAGGATGATATTTATTTTTTCACCGGCCAGTGTGGCAAATAACCTGGCAGCGATACCACTTACACCAATCATACCACTTCCCTTTATCGTAATAAGCGTAATCTCATCAATAGAAGAAATGCCTTTTATCAAACCGTCACCGGCAGAAGATTCTCTTTTGATTTGTGTCCCTTCTGCTTCGGGATTGAAAGTATTCTTGACAGAGATAGGAATTCCCGCCTGAAGTGCCGGTTGAAGGGTTGGCGGGTAGATGACCTTTGCTCCAAAGTGAGAAAGCTCCATAGCTTCTTCATAAGATGCATTTGAAATGGTAAATGCGCGTTTCACCTTGCGCGGGTCAGCGGTCATCATGCCGTCAACATCCGTCCATATTTCAATTGCATCCGCCTGGAGAGCTGCACCGATGAGGGATGCCGTATAATCTGATCCGCCCCTGCCAAGAGTTGTGGATATACCTTTGATGGTTGAAGAGATAAATCCCGTTACAACACAAACATCATCACGTCCCTCAAAAAAGTTTCTGATGTTTTCAAATGTCGGGGCGGTCAATACTTGCGCTTCTCCAAAGTTATCATCTGTTTTTATCAGGTCGGATGCGTCCACAAATACTGATTTCATCCCGGCGTTTTCGAAAGAATACCTCAGGATTCCGGCTGAAAACTTTTCACCGAAACCCAAAACAAAATCTTTTGTCTTCTCGGTTAGCTCTTCCACCAGGTAAATCCCCTGAAGCACATCATCAAGCTCATTGTGCCGGATTTTGAACTCGGTAATGGCACCGCTCTGTATTTGTATTGGCAGCAGCTCTTTAATAGATGCAATGTGCCGGGATTCGATATTGCGGATGATCTCTTTGTACCTGTCTGAACCCTGTGATGCGCATTCAGCTGCCTCGATAAGTGAATTTGTAACTCCGCTGAAAGCTGAAACAATGATCGCCAGCTTATGATTACTACTTTTTTTCTTAACTATTTCAGTTACTTGTCTGATTGCATCGGGAGTGCCCACGGAGGAGCCGCCAAATTTTAATACACGCATCCGGTTTATTTAAATATTTAAAATCAATTCGGCATTTTAGCCATAACCTGTTCTCAGTTCAAGTATTAATTTGGTGAATTTTACTGAAAAGCGCTTCCATTTAACTATTTATTCCAGAGTTGGATATGTATGTTGAATTGCATCCGGATTTTTGCTTTACTGTCAGTAGCACTTAGTTTTTAAGATTTGCTCCCAAAATAATTTACAGAAAGTTTGAAGGAATCAAAGAACATGACGGAAAAAAAACGAATCGCAATACTTGGAGCCGGTAACATTGGAACGGCTATTGCCAGGGGACTGGTGGCATCAGGAAGATTTTCAACGGATGAGGTGACACTGACACGGAGAAGGCTGAGCCTTCTTGAGGAGTTTGACAAGGAGGGTTATGTGACACTGTCTGATAATAAAGAGGCGATCCGCTCGTCGGATATCATTCTCATCGCAGTTGAGCCGCAGCAGCTGAATCAGCTGCTTGATGAGATTAAGGGTTCGTTTGATGAAGAAAGGCACCTGCTTATATCGGTTGTATCGGGTGTTACGATCAAAAAAATGAAAGAGAGATTAGACGATGATGTAACCATAACCCGTGCGATGCCGAATACGGCAATTGCCATTCGCGAATCGATGACCTGTATCTGTTCGGAAGAGGGTAATGGAGAGGCCATAGAAATCACCCGTTCCCTGTTCGGGACAGTCGGAAAAACGGTTGTGATTATGGAAGAGCAGATGACATCTGCCACGGCTCTCTGTGCATGCGGGATTGCTTTTTTCCTGCGATCGATCCGGGCGGCTTCACAGGGTGGAATTGAAATAGGGTTCCATTCACATGAAGCACTGCTGATGGCAGCCCAGACAGCGAAAGGAGCAGCATCTCTGCTGGCCGGGAAAGAGAACCATCCCGAATTTGAAATAGATAAGGTGACCACTCCGCGGGGCTGTACCATCTCAGGTTTAAACCAGATGGAACACAGCGGCTTCAGCTCTGCAATGATCAAGGGAATCCTCTTATCCGCCGAAAAAGCAGGGAAATTATACTAACGAAAACCTGCGAGTGTGCTGTCTTCTGACTGATCTCTTTAATTATGGCTGTTGCTTGTAGGAGGGAGATTCCTCGACTCCATTCCATTCGTCGCTTTGCTCCTCATTGCATTACGCTCGGAATGACAGGAGTTGTTTATGAATAGGAGCGGCGTATTAAGCCCACCACTGCGCCGGGGTCATCGTTACGCCGCTACGTAGGATTGTTGCATTTCTCGCGGCGCTGGAAGTACGATGTTCTTAACTGTATGCAGATGCGCCGTGCACTATCAATCTGGATCCCTGTCAACCGTCAGTTGACGGTCACTGTCTCGACTAAGAGAGCGGAGCGAACGCATGGAGGAATCTCCTTTTTCTGGCAGAAATTTTCTGAAACGACATCCATTGACCGCCGCTTTAGCGGGGGGATTTTAGGGGCAGCCAACCTAAAACCATCGGGTCGTTCACTTGCCAGAATTCGGATAGTGAATCCGATGGTTCAAGGGAATGGTTTTTTTTCGGGCATTTCCCGGCCATCCCTCGATATAGATCACAGCGTTGATTTTATTTTTAACTCGGGATGTGTGTTGCGGGATCTTGCCATGAAGATTCATCAGACGACTTGATGGTTTTTAATCTTTGGGGAGACCTGATCGTCAGTCGTCAGATGAAGGGATTGGATTCTTTCAAAATTTCATTAGCCAGGCTATTGATAACCTAAATAATTTAGGCTATTTTAGCACAAAATTATATTACTAAGGCAAATAAACCCATGGCACAAAATCTTGATTCAACAGATGTTGTTATTCTAAATCATCTGCAAAAAAACGGACGGGCACAGCGAAACACAATCGCGGATATTGTTCACTTGTCAGTACCTTCTGTATCCGAGCGAATGCGGAAGCTTGAAGAGAAAGGACTGATAAAAAGTTATGATGCTGTTCTCGATCCAAAGAAATTTCATTTCGACATAACTGCTTTCATCTTCGTTGAGGTCGATAAATCAGAGAATTATGCTGCGTTTGTAGATAATGCTATCGAACACCCGGAGGTGCTGGAATGTCATTCGATCACAGGTGACGGGTCCCACGTACTGAAAATCAGAACGCAGAATACGGAATCTCTCGAGAAACTTTTATCACAAATACAAACCTGGGACGGTGTTGTCAAAACGCGTTCCAATATTGCACTATCTTCATTTAAAGAGACCCGGCAACTGCCAATCGAACGCACGATTGAAGTTAAAAAATAATGATTAATGCCCCGGTCTTTCTCTCTTTTTTTCTTGCAATTTCATGGAATGTACTTGCGGCTCATGGAAGCAATAAGGCAGAAACATCCGACTCTTTACATCACTTTATAGCGCTTGAGTTTGATAAACCGGGACTGTTTAGCCTGCAACAAGCGGATTTTGAGTTATTTGATGAGGCGTCAATAAAGATTTTGAAGATCCGGGGCGAGTTTGATGAGGAGGTTATCTCATTTCTTGAAGACCGGCCCTATCGCTATTTCTTCTCAACTGATCGCCGTTACCTGATTTCCACCGGTGATTCGCGTTCAGACAGTTTATACTTGTCCGAATTGAATGAAGATTACGGACTTCTTCAAAATCGAATGTCCGAAAAAGTCGCCGGCTACGATATTGCGGTATTTCCTCACATCAGAGACCTGGAAACCGTTCAGCTGATCTCAGGCTTTGCAGATCGATTGAGTGAAAACCGAAATGCATCGATACCGGTTTTCATTACCATTCCTTTAAGTGAAGCTGAAACAGATCTTCCCGGGAATATTGATTTTGTAAACTTTGTAGTACCGCCTTTAGATTCATTTTCTTTTCTTCGCAATCAGCTCTATAGCTTAGAGTTGTCTGATGATGACCACCAAAATTATACAAACCTGCAGAAGTTGCTGGAAAGGAGTCGGGAGGCAGACAATTCAGTAGCTGTTTTGGATGGCGAATGGGTCATTGACCAAATGAATGATTCGGTCGGGATGGGGATCATATTGAAAAATTATCAGCTGAGTGGGGCTGTAACGATCCCTGTTCCGGAAGCTTCAAAAGTGCAACTAACGCTCAATCTTCCGGCGCTGATTCTTTTGTTACTCTTTATATCCTACATACTCCACTACAAGTATCAGCCTGTGTATCGCCATTCACTGGGCAGATTTCTGTTCAATCACAATTTTTTTGTGGATGATGTTATTGAACACAGAATTTATCTCACCACACCCGGGCTAATACTTCTCGCTCAGCATATTCTATTATCGGGTCTGATATTTTTGGTGACAGCGCGCTCGCTAATTTCAGAGGCCGGCCTTGAAAGCCTTTTTTATCACTATCCGCTGCTCTCTTCGCTGCCTCAGGATTACTACTCATTTTTCATCATAGGCGTGGTTGTTTCTGCATTTTCAAAAGCGCTGTCAATATTATGGCTCCATCTCTTTAACAGGGAGTTGCGGTATATCAGCCAGGTTTTGACTCTCTATACCTGGCCACTCCAAATAAATTTGTTGGTAGTTACATTTGCAGTGATAGGCTTAAACAGCGGAATAAGTGATTTCTGGATGATATCACTCTTTGTAATTTTCCTGATTATCTGGTTTATGAGCTTCAATGTTGCGGCTATCGACGGTGCAAAAGCACTTGAGGGCAAAAGCATTATCTATCTGCTTGTCACTGTCGGGATCAATACTCTTGTTTGTACTGTTATGGCTGTGGCGATCTTTATGATTCCTGAAGTCATAAAACCGCTCCAGCTTGCAATGTATCTGCCGTAGCGATTTTTGATTGTGCAGAGAGAAAGGTTTTTAGTTTAACAAACATTAGCAGGGTAACTCTTTAAGAGTGATGAATCGTCCGGCCTATGATTTGTGATGCTAATCATAATTCAGATCTGTCCAAATCTTTGCACTTTGAACACAAAACATTGATTATTCATAATCCTCAATGATCCTGATATCCTCACAAAAAACCCCTGATAAGGGGTTAAATATGAATAGCCCCGTATGAAATGCGGGGTTGTTGCAGACCGGTGCGATCCCTACAACCCCGAAAAGGGGTTGAACAGGCACGCCTTGATTTGTTGAACCCGCTCCGGGGTTCCCGGTTTTGGGACGTCATTTATCCCTGAGCTTCGCACAGGGCTATTCACGTTAAACCCCTTATCAGGGGTTTGAATTTAGAAATTTCACGAAATCCCTTACGCATATTTGTCGGGAAGAGGTTGTGTCCCGAGTGCGGATTTTGTTTCTGTAGCCGGGAAGGTGACCGATTGCAGGAACACACCCCTCGCTCAACAAATCATCCGTCAAATGACGGATATTTGTCTTCACATTTCCCCTCTCAAGAGGGGAGGTCTTCTATCTCAAAAAAGCTACTTACAAGAATTCTCATAGCCTCCAAAAAATATCAGGACAGCATTAATCATAGTTAAAAACCCCAAACCCGCTAAATTTGATGCTGCCAAAGATTAACCTTATCTTAAGACGATTTCTAATTGAAACTGCTTGATGCAGAGCCATAAAACAGATTATCTGCGTGTCATTTTGCTAACATCTTTCTCAGCCCCGGGAGAAACTATTCTATCCTATGCATCCTGTTGACCTCTCAATATTTGTATTTTATGTAATTGGCCTGCTTACGTTCGGTTATTTCTTTTTCAGAAAAAATAAGGGCGGAGATGACTATTACGTAGGCGGCCGCCAGATGAGCTCTCTTCATGTTGGTCTGTCGGTGGTTGCTACAGATGTGGGAGGCGGATTTTCTATTGGCCTGGGTGGTCTCGGGTTTGTGATGGGAATATCAGGATCCTGGATGCTTTTCACGGGATTAATCGGCGCCTGGCTTGCCGCGGTTTTTCTGATTCCAAAGGTGAAAGGGAATCCCGTTTTTGATAAAGCCTACACATTTCCTGAAATATTCAAACATTTTTACAGCCCGAATGTAGCGATTGTTGCCGGTATTATATCAGCAATCGGGTATGCCGGGTTTACGAGCTCACAAATACTGGCCGGTGCAAAGCTGGCAAACGGTACATTTGAAAACCTCGATCTGGATACAGCTCTTTGGATTATGGGCTCAATTGCCGTTTTGTATACAGTTTTGGGAGGAATGAAAGCAGTTATTTATACGGATACCGTTCAATGGGCAATTCTGATGCTCGGACTCACATTTGTCGGAATCCCGATTGCCTACAATGCGATAGGCGGGATTGATGCAATCCGTGCAACCGTTCAACCCGAAATGCTAGCGATGACGAATGTCAGCTGGCAGGATATCGTATTCTGGATGGTTACGATTATTCCCATCTGGTTTGTGGGTATGACACTCTACCAGCGAATCTATTCCTGTCCGGATGAAAAAACAGCCAAACGGGCCTGGTACCTGGCGGGACTGTTTGAATGGCCGGTAATGGCCTTTATGGGAGTCCTGCTTGGTCTGTTTGCAAAAGTAGCGGCAGACCAGGGGATGTTCGATTACCTGGGAGCTGCAAACATCAGTGAAACCGATCCCGAAACCGGACTGCCGATGCTGCTGAGAACTGTTCTGCCCACCGGTTTCCTTGGGATCATGATGGCCGCATACTTTTCGGCCATCCTGTCAACAGCCGACAGCTGCCTGATGGCATCGTCGGGGAATGTGGTTTCTGATATTATTGGCCGGTTTAAAGAATTTGATTCCGAAAGTCCCGCTTTTCTGAGGATGTCACAAATTGCAACACTGGTAATCGGCCTCTGCGCACTTTTACTGGCCGGTATGATGACCAACGTTCTTGACCTGATGCTCTATTCATATGCATTTATGGTATCGGGTTTGCTTGTACCTGTGATTGGTGCGTTCTACTGGAAAAAAAGCACTCCGGCGGGAGCTATGGGAGCTATGCTGATAGGCGGAGGCACAACAATTACTTTGCAAATAGCCGGGCTCACATTACCTTATAACCTGGATCCGAATGTATTCGGTATTTCAGCCTCCTTACTTTCATTTATTATCATCAGTCTTTTGACATTTAAAACGAAATAAAAAAGATGAGTATTCAATACGATATTTTTAAAACAGATAAAGAGAATAAAACCGGATTCAGCCGGAACGATATTGCTGAATTTCTGTATAATCACCTGGATGAATACGGCGATTCAAAATCGGCAATCTTAAAATGCATTGGTTACGCCATGGGAGATGAGCCTGGACAGGACGGCCAAATTCTTCTTGCACATGAAAACGGAAAGATACTTGGTGTGGTTATTATCAATGATACCAACATGGGCGAATATATTCCTGAACATATCCTGGTCTATATTGCGGTTCATGGTGATGCAAGAGGAAAAGGTGTCGGAAAAGAGCTGATGAAACGAATTATTGACTCAACCGAAGGTGATATTGCCCTTCATGTGGAACCGGACAATCCGGCAAAATTTTTATATGAAAAATACGGATTTACAAACAAGTATCTCGAAATGAGATTAAACAAATAATATGGCATACCTGAAATTATACAGAAGCGAACTGGAGCATAATTACCAGTTCCTTGACGATCTTTTCAAGAAGCACAATATTAAGTGGGGAATAACCACAAAATTGTTGTGCGGACATAATGATTTTTTGCATGAAGTGGTGAACCTGGGGATCGGTGAGATGCATGATTCCAGGATCAGCAACCTCAGAAAAATTAAAAAAATTGATCCGAATACGGTTACGGTTTATATCAAACCGCCACCGAAAGATACCATACCCGATTTGGTGCGGTATGCGGATATCAGCCTGAACACGGAACTCTCTACCATGCACGAGCTCTCAGATGAAGCCGTGCGGCAGGACAAAGTGCATAAAGTGATCATCATGATTGAGATGGGGGATCTGCGCGAGGGAGTGATGCGTGAGGACCTGGTTAACTTCTATGAAAAAATATTCAGGCTTCCGGGTATAGAAGTAGTAGGTCTTGGCACCAACCTGAATTGTCTGCACGGCGTGATGCCCGATGGGGATAAGCTGATTCAGCTTTCACTTTACAAGCAGATTATTGAGTTGCGTTTCAAAAAGAAAATCCCGCTTGTTTCAGGTGGCACCACAGTCACCATTCCCCTGCTTCTCCGAAACCAGCTACCGGTAGGTGTAAACCATTTCCGGGTTGGTGAAGCTCTATTTTTTGGGAAAAATCTATTTACGGATGATGTGATTCCGGGAATGAGTGACCAGGTTATGGAGCTGTATGCTCAGATTATTGAACTTTCAGAAAAACCGCTGGTACCCACAGGTGAAATCGGGATGACTCCTCAGGGAAAGAAAAGCAATGTGAGTGATTTTGATGAAGAAGATTATGGAAAAACCGCGTACAGGGCTATTATTGATGTGGGAGTACTTGATATTCAGCCCGACTATCTCGTGCCGGTTGATGATCATGTGAAAATAACAGATGCCAGCTCCGATATGCTGATTCTGGACGTGGGTGAAAATCCCAATGATTATAAAGTGGGGGATATGATCCGTTTCAAACTGAAATATATGGGGGCTTTGGGGCTGATGAGCTCGGATTATATTGAGAAAGAAGTTGCTGATTAGAAGAAGTGAAAACGCAAAACTGAAAAGTGAAAGCAACAAAAACTCCCCTCCATTGGAGGGGCCGGGGGTGGGTAAACGAAGACCAAGTCCTTGCTGCTCGACAGACGAGTGATCATGGCAGGACAGAGTTCGGCAGTAGACCAACTCGTCAGTCGAGGGGAAACAGGCTGAAGGCCTGACGCAACTCAGCCCCGACAGCAGTGTCGGGGTAAAAAATGCAAAAATGAACCGGACAGACTGAAGGTCTGTTACAGGCAGATTTTTGACAGGTTTGATGGCTTAGAGTGATTTGGGTTTATATCCTGATGAGAATAAATCATCCTTCTGATTTGTATCAGTTAATGTGATCCGGCTATGAAGGGTGATCAGTTAAATTTATTATGATTCATGTCACGACCTGCACCAGGCCTACAGCCTGTTTGAACTACATCCATTGCTTTAAACCCAGGCGCTGCCTGGGCCTGTGATGCGCCAGGCCTTCAGCCTGGTGATTTCGCTGCATTTGCCATATTCCCCAGGCGGTCTGTACACAGTGCCCAAGGCTGTGTTATACCAGGCTTTCAGCCTGTGAGATTGCAACCTGCGGGTGCACAAATTGCATGGTTTCCTTGCGCTTTACAGAGACTGTTGTTATCTGGAAAAGAAAATATTATTAACTTACTTTTTACCCCGTCAGAAAAATAAAACTATCGTGTTATTATTCTGGCTGTCGGGATCTCACGTTGTTTGGCTTTTGCGTTTTGTGTTTTCACTTTTCATATTCTCACTTACCAACTAACTACAATCGATATCCATCCAAATCCGAATGCCTGACCTTAGCAAAATGAATTTCCATCCCGTAATTAAAGTCAGCCGGCCATTGTCTGTATTCGATTTCACCGAAGGGTTTGATTCGGAGGAGATTAATGAAAAGGTCTGGGGAATCGGGCGCTACAATGAAAAGCGAACAAATATGTACGTTGCGCCGCAATATGAGAATCGCCGGAATATTCATATGGGAATGGATATCTGGTGCCCGGCCGCGGAGCCGGTCTATGCAGCCTGGGATGCGGAAGTGGCATATATGGAAAATCATGACCAGAAGGGTAATTATGGTCCGACCATTGTTTTAAAGCACGAATTTAACGGTGATTTTATATACGCACTTCATGGACATCTTAGTGCACAGGACCTAAAGAGAAACAGTGTGGGCGATATTCTGAAGCGGGGAGATATTTTCGCATCGGTTGGAACACAGGAAGAGAATGGCGGCTGGCCCCCGCATCTTCATTACCAGCTTAGCTGGGAAGATCCGGGCGAAGCGGACATGCCCGGTGTAGTAGCCGAAGAGGAGCGGGAGGAGGCACTTCAAAAATATCCGGATCCTGATATGATACTGAATCTTTTGAACTCTGATTTGTCGTCTTGTAAATAAAACATAAACATTTGCTGGATCTTTCCATGGATGTGAACCGCGGAGGGCGCGGAGAGGCGCCAGGTTTTCCTTTGCGTTTCTTTCCGTTCTTGGCGGTTAAATCCCGGGAGAAATATGCCAGCAGCTTGGTGCTTTGGATGAAGAAGTGAGCTAATGTTGTGAATGACGTTTTGCAGGGTCTTTCCATGAATGGAAACCGCAGAGTTACACGGTGTTTGGCGCAGTGTCACACAGAGTTTAAATCTGGCCCTTAGCAAATATAGACTCTACGCAAATAATGATATCAACTACCCACCATCACACCCGGCTGATATAATTTATTGGTATCTGACTCCACGGATTTCAGGTATGCGTACGGATCGTGATTCATTGCGCCTTCCGGCAGCCATTCGGCAAGCGGACCAAGATTTTCAGTGATCATATTTTTAAAATAATCCGGGATCTCTGAAGATTCACCCTCGTAAAACGCACGGAACTTCGTATCGTTTTCCAACAGGTCAATTACATCTTTGTAGTACTGAATGTGACGTTTTCCCTGGGTATTTGCCCTGAAAAAGTTCATCATCTTAATCGGGAAGCCCTTGTTACTGATAAAGCGGTTGGCAACAGCTTTTTTCGAAAAGGTGTGTTCAAAAAGGCTAAGCAATTTCTTATAGAATTCTGGCCACTCGTAGTTGAGCGGCTTCACATTCATAATCTTATCATTATTCATCAGGTGGAATGGAGAGTGAATCAGGCGCTCATCCCGCTGATAGGTTAGGTTCAGAGGCACACTTCGTCCATAGGATGTAAGCAGGTTATATGTAGGAAACACACCGGGACAGAGATCCACGAACTGTTTGGTCAGTTCGAATGGTTCATCCCCTTCATCCATGTCGAGTCCAAGCACAAAGTTGGCCTGCATGTAAGGGATGTAACTCTGAATCATATTCACCTGTTCAGAAATTCGGTGGAGCTTTTCCAGGCCGAGCGTTTTTCTCATCCGGGATTTATTCCCCATATCAAACCAGGATTCAATACCCGGCAGCATCACGCTGAATCCGTTCTCCTTCATCCGTTTCACATTCGGCTCTGTGAGGAGCGACATGGAACTCTCAGCGATAAAGGTCATACTTCCCTTAGGTACCGACTCTTCAATCGCTCCCAGGTAATCTTCGAAACGAATCCCGAAATTGGGATCATGCCAGCCTACCACAGGTTTTTTGAATTTGGTAAGCAGAAAGCGCAGGTCACTTTTCAGCTGGTCGAATGATAGCGGCTGGTAATTTACTTCCGAATCGATACAGAAACTGCATTTATAGGGACATCCAAGACTCCCTATCATCGGAACAATTTTCAAAAAAGGTGCTTTTGACAAGAGGCGCTCAGCATATTTCCATCGCTCCTGCAGGCTGGGTAGTTCGGCGGGCTGCCCTTCGGCTGAGAGGTAGACACCACCTGTATCCAGGTTGCTTCTGAAATGTATAACATCCTCCACCAGTTCGCGGTCGGTAAAACCTAAAACGTAATCAAAATATTTGGCACAGTCTTCCGGGTAGGAACGGGCGTGCGGACCGCCGAGAACTGTAATCACCCCTTTGCTTCGGTAGTAGTTGCTGAGAGCGTATGCCACCTGGGCGCTTGTGGTAAATGCACTGAAAAAGATAACGTCAAGGTCTTCCGGCAGATCCTGGAACAGGTTCTGCGGACCAGAATAGTGAGTGATGTGAACTTCGTGCCCGGCTTGTTCGAGCCATACGGCAAGAACCTGCGGCATGATCCCGGCTGTGTTTACGCGCATAATTTTCGCGTACATGGTATCTGCGGGTGTATTATAGAGAACTTCAAGAATTCCGATGCGTAACTTTTTCATGGTAAAGATCCAATTTAGTAGGAATAAGTTTACGCTTCAGCCATTAAAAATGAAGAGTGGTGAAGGCAGGGCTTAAACAAGAATTAAAATTTGATTTATTTTAAGTAAATGTTTGATCAATGCCAAATAAAGTAAAAGTTCTGAAGTTATAACAAAAGGGAACAGATTAAGTAAAAAGCAGCTGGCATTAAATATTTATCGGAGGATGATTTTTAGAAAGTCTATTTATTTATTCTTATTACAACTAACAGTTTTGATCTATCCGAATGAAATCCTTATTAAAATTGATTAACAAAGAAGATTTGATAAGAAAAAATGCTTACTGTGTACCAGGATATTTTTTAAAAAACTGAACAGGTGAATTGTTAAGAATATTTAAAGCAAAGTGGGCTGAATTTTTTTTAGTTTGTGTATTCAGTCAGTGATTTGTGGTAAATCGGTAGATAAACATCAATTCAGCAAGTTAGCAATAATCATATAGCAAGAATTTAACGGGAAACAGTATGATGAACGGTCATTATAAAAATGGAATAAATCACTCCAACGGAAACGGAACAGGTGGCGAGGTTTCTGAAGACAAGGAATTTGTTAACCTGAAGAGGCTTCAATCTCTTGTTATGCGATTTAAGTGGGTAATCGCATTTTCAGCTATACTTTTTACAGCCGGTGCATATTACATAGCATTTCATCATTTGCTGCCCCAGTACAGAAGCACAGCTATTGTAGTTATTGATCAGGGAGGCGGCAATCTGCCGGGGGCAAATTTGGATGTGGCTAATTCATTGTTGCCTGACAGATTTGTAATGGGTAAGTCATTGGCAGCTGATATTGAGTTTTTGACATCCCGTGACCTGGCAACCAGGGTAGCGGAACAACTTGTAAATTTACGGGATGAAACCGATCTTCAAAAATTCCCGATTTTATGGACAGAATATCCGGAAGATTCAACTGCGGCATCTGTAGGGGCTGTTGCAGGCAGATTACGGGGAGGTTTAACCGTTGAAGAACATGCCAGATCTGACGAAATTCTTCTTTTTTCATTTACAGGCTATTCGCCACAAGAGGCTTCAAGAATAACTAATCTCTATCTGAATGTTGCGTTGGAAGTTTCAAAAGATGACAGAAGGTCATCTGCTACCGCAGCAAAAGAATTTATTTCCAGCGAAAAAGAAAGAGTAAAACAGAGTCTCAACCAAGCTGAAGATCGCTTAAGTCGGTTTATGAACAAGGAAGACTTGGTATCTTTTGAAGCGCAGGCTGGAAACCTTGTAAATTCTTATTCAAATTTGCAGGATGAAAGACAAAAAATTGATGTGGAACTGCAGGGAATTACGACAAATATTAACAATCTTGAAAACCAGATTGAATCAATAAAACCAGGTTTATCTGACCAGTTTTCGCAGGCAATTGGCCCAACCATTCGGAATTTGCAAAATCGGCTTGCCGAGTTACAAACCCAGCGATTTGTAATCATATCCAGTAATCCCCACCTGAAAGATAATCCCACCTCTGAACCCAGTATTCGAAGGATTGATAAACAGAGTGAAGAAATAAAGACCGAGATCAGACAGCTGACAGATCAGATGTTTGATACAGATGATGAAAGACTGAGGGGAACGGAAGAGAATATTGCTGAGGAGATTCAGGCGGCTCAGAGACAAATTACTGAATTACGGATCCAAAAGAATCAGCTTGAAGCGCAGGGAAGAATTTTGGATAACAGGATTCAGGAGACAAGGCTATTTCTTGATAAGGTGCCCGGTAATCGTGTTCAGCTCGAAAGGATGGAGCGGGAGATAACCCAACTTGAAGAATTATTTATTGCACTGTCTGAGAAAGAAGCAGAGATTGCACTCTGGGAGCAGACGATTGGCGGTATGGGCTCCATTATGGAGTATGCGCGACCGAGTAATGCACCTGTTAGCCCTAAAAAACCATTACTACTTGTTGTTGGTCTCTGGCTCGGATTGGGAGTGCCGGTAGGGTTTTTATACCTGCATGATTTAATGAGCAGCAAAATACGCAGCGTCGAGGATCTTAAGAGCAGGAAATTCCCGATTTTGTCAGTTATCTACGATCACGATAAGCTGAAAAAGAAAAAACTTTCCAAAAAATTACCCAATAATGGCCAAAATGTTCCGGATGCACTAACATTTGTGAAGTATGCTGACACACCGGATGCAGAATCTTACAGAAGATTGGTAAATAATCTTCTGTTCTCTGATCCGGATAATGCCCCGAAAACGATATTGGTAACCAGTTCGGCCCAGGGTGAAGGTAAGTCTACGGTTTCAGTGAATCTTGCATCTGCCCTGGCTGAAACAGGTAAAAGGGTATTGATTGTAGATTGTGATTTAAGAAGGCCAAATATTCACAGGTTCTTCAATAAATCGTCTAAACCGGGAATTATGCAGACACTTTTTGAGGATAAGGAGTACCAGTATAAAGAGTTTGTTCAAAAAACGGTGGTTCCGGGACTCTATATGATCCCAAGTGGCGGTGTTGCTCCGAACCCGAGGGCGATTACATCGAGTGATAAATTCAGGGATTTAATAATGAACCTGAAAGAGATGGTTGACTTTTTGATACTTGATACCCCTCCTTACGGGGTGATCTCTGATGTAGGACCGCTTCTGAAATTAAGCGACGGCGTATTGCTGACAGTCAGGTTTAATCAAACAAAATATGCACAACTGGATTATGCCATTGAACAGTTAAATAAGTCATCAGCAAATCTTCTGGGTTTTGTGTTGAACAAGTATGACTCGAAAAAGAGTGTGGATGATCAGGATACAAAAAACCTCTACACAAATCTCTATTCGAATTACTACACATACCATCAGAAATCAAAAGAATTGACAAGCTGATATAAATTACTTTACTTCAGTTTGATTGACAGTTGAACCCCAAAATATTTGCTAACTATTATAATGAAAAAATTAACGCAGACCATCTGTCTACTGTTCTTAATTTTGTATTCTTCAGATACAGCAAAAGCACAAATTCCAAGTGATTTTGCTGACGGCTTCATACGCTTCGCTGAAGCAGGACAATTGGTAGATACGGTAAATGTATGGGGCGATCTTGGCCGTACAGGCAGATATATCATTCCCCGGGGTACCACGATAACGGAGCTTATTTCTTTTGGAGGAGGCCCGACATCTGTAGGAGTGGGTTTAAGAGGCAGAGGAGAGAGTTCTTTCGCAGATGTTAAACTTAGAATCCATCTTTCTAAATTTAATGAAGCGCGCAACAGGGAAGAAATTATGTCTTTTCAGTTAGCATTTGATGATCCAATACCATTTGAGCTGAGGAACTATAAAGTTTCCAATGAAGAGATTGTAATTGTAGAGATTAAACGAACCCCATCATTTATTGATGTTTTAGGAGTTTTGGGACCTATACTGGGAATCGTTACTACTTCAATAGTTATATTTGACCGGCTTTAGTTAACCTTTTCAAAAAGAATATTTTAATTCTTGATTATTTCATCTATCAGTGAGTGAGATTTTTAGCTATCACCAGTGTGAAAGTAAAGTAATTGGTATTTAAAACCTGCACTTTTAATGATTTATTTTAGGAAAAGAGTACCATAATGGAAGCAATCTCCTTACATAAAATGTGCAGAATACTTCTTTGCCTTTTATTTGCTTCCTATATTCTTCTTGCCGGTGAATATTGTAACGCACAATTGGCAGAGCAAAATGAGGCCAATCGCCCGCTACTTTATAAGTTATCCACCTCTTTCTATGGATCAGCGAATGAAACGCCTTTCTGGCACTACGCCAATACCAATGGGAAAATTCGCTCAGGTTCATCATTCAACAGCCTGAACGCGATTTCACTTATACTACCGAAAAGAGAAAACAGTGATGGATTTGATTTCAGTGCCGGGGGCGAGCTTATTTCGCGTACGTCAAATGAAGGAGATACCTTCCATTTTCAGCAGTTGTATGGAACTCTTCATTTTGGAGTCCTTGAATTCAGCATCGGACGATTTTATGAGACGATAGGAATGAATATGAATGGCCTCTCCTCCGGATCAATGATTCAAAGCCGGAATGCAACCCCGGTTCCAAAAATCAGCCTGGATATGACACGCTTTGTGGAAGTTCCATTAACGAATGGTGCTGTTCAGTTCAGGGCACGTTATTCAGATGGGAAGCTCGAAAGTGAGCGCTTTGTGGAAAGACCTTTTCTTCATCAGAAGTCGGTTTATCTCAAATTCAATATCTCTAAGGCAGAAATCATCACAGGTGCACTTCATAATGTTACCTGGGGAGGAACAGATCCTGAAAGGGGGAAATTGCCCGGCGGGTTTAGAGATTATTTACGGGTAGTTTTTGTTCAGTCGGCCGATCCAAGTCCGGATAGTGACGCACCTCTGAGCGACCAGCTCAATAAACTTGGGAATGTGGTCGCCGCCTTTGACCTCGCGTTCAGGTACAATTTTGGTAAAAGCGAATTTTTGGCATATCATCAAATTTACCTTGAAGACCGGGAATCTCTTCAGGCAAAGAATATACTTGATGGTGTTTTTGGCCTGGGATTTCGCAGGACAAACAGGAAAAAATTATTTAGCGGCATTGCTTACGAACATATAAACACAATACGACAGGACGCGCGTAAAGATTATCCAAGGGGAAGATCCAACTACTATGGAAACGGAATCTATAAAAATGGCTGGACATTCCACGGCAATGTACTGGGAAATCCTTTACTGCAATTTGATCGCGAAAGCGGAGAGATGGTGAACAACATGATTGTTGCACATCATGTTGGCGTGGATGGCTGGCTGACTGATCGTTTTCAATACAGGGCACTGGCTACATACAGCCGAAATTACGGTGTTTGCAGGGATCTGATCATAACCGGCAGGTGTGCGATTGACTCACGCCGCCCCGCTCCACCTAACCTCGAAACCCGTCCCAGGAGTGAGCTGCGGCGTGATCAATATTCAACACTGTTAGAGGGCAGCTACCTGCTCTCAGAGAACCTGGGCATAAGATTATTCGGTTCTCTGGCTATGGATGCAGGAGATTTCCTCGGAAATGATGCCGGATTTATGGGCGGGATTTCATGGGAAGGATTTTTGTTGAAGTAGGTGTTGCTGGTTGAGTAGCAGAGATGTAGAACTGTTGTAGGGATTGAGGACGATGCAGCGAACACACCCCTCGCCAACCTTAATCGCCTGTTGGCGTTCAGGTTAGCATTTCCCCTCTCGTTGAGGCCTTTGCGAAATCCCGTACGCGTATGTGTCGGGAAGAGGGGACGGGTTTAGACGCATTCAGCGGATGAACCAGGGGTGTGTCCCGGTTCACAGCTCTGTCCTTTGATTGCAAATGAATTTTTAAAAAAATCTGCGAGAATCTGTGGTGTGCTCCGTGTGAATCTGTGGTTAGTTCCCGGAAGGATCGAGTAAATGCAGATGATCAATGAAACAGCCGATTGCTGATAGCCGACAGCTGACAACCATTAACCCAAAATTAAATCTTGCTAATCCTGCTCTAAATACTATTAAAAGTAAACATATTCGCCTATTTTCAATACCAATATCATTAATAACAATATGAGTAATAAAAAAATAAATATCCTGATCACAGGCGGAGCCGGTTTTATCGGCAGCAACCTGGTTGAACATTTTCTGAAGGATAAGAGAGTTGGAGTGGTTCGAATTCTGGATGATCTGAGCAACGGAGACTATGAAAACATCCGGGAATTTGAAGATGAGCCGGGTTTCGAATTTATCAAAGGAGATATTTGTGATTACCAGACTTGTCTGAAGGCGACAACAGGGATAGATAAAATCTCACACCAGGCGGCACTCGGATCGGTTCCGCGTTCTATTGAAAATCCGATGAGAACCACAGAAGTAAATATCCTGGGAACGGTAAATGTACTGCATGCAGCTGTTGAGAATGAAGTGGAAAGAGTGATTCTGGCATGCAGTTCCAGTACATACGGAGACAGCAGGGAGCTGCCTAAAAAAGAAGAGAGAATCGGGAAACCGCTCAGTCCTTATGCAGTCTCCAAATATTCTATCGAACAGTATGCGGATGTATTTTCAAAAACGTATAACCTGAACTACATAGGCCTCCGCTACTTTAACATATTCGGGCCAAAACAGAGCCCTGATAATCCTTATGCTGCTGTTATACCGATTTTTTGCAAAGCATTTATTGAAGGGAAACCCCCCACCATAAACGGTGACGGGGAAACCAGCCGGGATTTTACCTATGTGGTCAATGCGGTTCAGGCAAATGAACGGGCATTGTTTACTGAAAACCAGGAAGCACTGAACGAGATATACAATATTGCGTGTGGTGACAGGACCACCTTAAATGAGATGACACGGATTCTTCAAACCGTGAGCGGTAAAAATTTGCAACCGGTGTACGGTCCGGAGCGGCCGGGAGATGTGAGGCATTCTCTGGCTGATATATCCAAAGCCGGAAAGTTGCTGGATTATGAACCGGAAATTACGTTTGAAGATGGATTGCGCAGGGTGTACAAATACTACCAGGAGCAGTCGGCATCAGTTTTATTAGACAGATAATCAGAATTTGATCTGCAAAAAATAGTTTTTAAAAATTATATGGAAGTGAAATTAAGCTGCAGATCAGGCGGTTTTTGATTAATAAAATTAAATGAAAATTTAACGATCGTAATTGTAGTTTACAGCATATAAAGTATAAATAATCGCGCATTTTAATTCTTGGATTCGAAATAACGACCAAATGATTGATATCTTAAAAAAATTATTTTATCTCCTTCCAAAAGGTGATGGCTTAAAAGTAGTTGTTCTGTTTTTCATGATGCTGATTGCTGCAGTTCTTGAAATAGCCGGAATTGGAATGATACCTGCATTTGTTGCAATTGTGGCTGTTCCGGAAAAGGTATTGGAATATGAATTGATCGAACCGGTATTAACGTTTCTGAATATTGCTAATGCACAAGATTTGCTAATTTGGGGTTCTGGATTGCTCGTTTTGGTTTTTATTTTTAAGAGTGCATATCTCATAATTTTTGCCTACGTAGAGGCGCGGTTTTTATTAAACCGAAAGTTTAAAATTAGCCGAAGAATGATGAGTACCTATATGCAGGCTCCCTACACGTTTCATCTTGGCAGAAATTCCTCTGAAATTGTCAGAAATATTATTGGAGAGGTTAATATTTTGATAAACAGAGTGATTCAGGGGTTTTTAAGAATGGGAAAAGACGGTGTTATGACATTGACAATTCTATTATCATTACTATACTTTGAGCCTATTATCACGCTTGTTGTAATAATGCTATCAGGTGTGGGAGCTGGTTCATTTATTCTTTTTACCCAAAAAAAAATGAAAAAATTGGGTATCGAAGAACTTGAGCACCGGAACCAAATGATGAAAGCTGTCTACCAGGGAATCAACGGGTTGAAAGATGCAAGGGTACTAAACAGGGAAGCAGAGTTTATACATCAATACAGCAGCGAGGCACTAAAAAGTACACGTATAAATACATACACAAGATTTATTCAACAGATGCCACGACCAATTGTTGAAGTTTCGGCAGTTTTGGGCATGATGCTGATTTCTGTATTGATGGTTTGGCAGGGGCGACCTATGGCTGCCATCATTCCTACATTAACTCTTTTTGCAATGGCAACTGTGCGTTTAATGCCGGCCGTTCAATCCATCAGCTCTATGTACACAAGTCTTCAGTACAACATAGCTTCTCTCTATCCGCTGTATGATGATTTAAAATTGCTTGAAAATGATACAAAAGAATTTCAGGCCGATCGCAGAAAAACAAAGAAGATAAATTTGCAAGATAAGATTGAAGTGAAAGAGTTGTACTATAGCTATCCTGAATCAAGCGAACAAGCTCTCAGAGGTATTTCTGTCGCAATACCAAAAGGTCAGGCGGTTGCGTTTGTAGGGGAATCGGGTGCTGGTAAAACCACTATTGTGGATCTTCTGTTGGGTCTTTTAAAACCGGCAAAGGGAGAAATTACAGTGGACGGCAAAGACATTTTTGAAAATCTTTCGGGGTGGCAGCGTAATATCGGGTATATTCCACAGTCAATTTTTTTAGCCGATGATACTCTTCGAAAAAATATTGCTTTTGGTTTGCCTGAAAAGGAAATCGATGATAAGAAAGTAAAACGTGCTTTGAAATCGGCGCAGCTCGATAAACTGTTGGAAAGTTTACCTGAAGGATTGGAGACAATCGTCGGGGAGCATGGTACACGGTTATCCGGGGGGCAGCGGCAGCGGGTGGGAATTGCACGCGCACTCTACCACAACCCGGAAGTATTGGTAATGGATGAAGCTACTTCGGCACTTGATAATATAACCGAGCAGCAAGTCACAGCAGCAATTGAATCATTAATGGGAGAAAGAACAATTGTCATTATTGCCCACAGACTGACAACGGTTATGAATTGTGACCGGCTCTATTTAATGGAAAACGGAGAAATTATAGAGGAAGGCACTTATAACGAATTGGTTCAAAAAAGTATACAGTTCAGGGAGATGGCACTTGAAGCGTAATTCAAACCATCACATGAAATATAATTTGAATAACATAATATTATTTACACATGATTAAGGGCGATGAGATAAAAGTGGATTTTATGATTCTTGGCGCTCAGAAATGTGGCACAACAACACTCAGCGAGATTTTAAGAAATCATCCTTCATTCGAAGCTTGCAGAACAAAAGAACCACATTTTTTTAGTCAAAAAAGAGACTGGCGGAAATACTTGGATGAATATCACTCACTGTTCAGTCTGAGAGAAGATGCATTATATTTTGAGGCATCAACAACATATACCTTTTATCCACATCGAAAATTCAATATCTGGGATGATTTATATGAGTACAATCCTAAGTTGAAATTTATATACTTGGTTAGAAATCCTATTGACAGAATAATTTCCAGTTATATGCATTCGTATGAAAAAGGACACACAGATCTGGCAATTGAAGACGCAATTATTAATGAGAGATTTTTTTTAGACATAACAAGATACTATACTCAAATTAGTCCGTTTATTGAGAGGTTTGGGAGAGAAAAAGTTTTGATTATTGATTTTGAAGATTTGATCAATAATCAAAACGAGACTTTGCAAAAAGTGTCAGACTTTCTGTTAATTGATAGTGATAAATTTTCTACATCTGGTAATGTACATTCCAATAAGTCTGTTGGAGGCAATAAAATACATCATAAATTTGATTCACCATCTCTTTATCTAAAAATTATTAGAAAGTTAAGTCCGGGATTATGGAGAAATATTACTGATAATGCAGACAGGAGCTTTCATACAAAACCAAAATTGGAGAAAGTATATAAAGAAATGATTATAAGATTCCTGACGAGTGAGATCATGGAGTTGCAAAAATTAATGGATAAGAATTTAAATAACTGGTTGAAAATAGATTAATTAGGTTATTGATTAAAATAAACATTATTTGCGGCGTCATATTAAAAAAAAACTAATCAGGCTTTTACAAATATTCCCTTATAATTGAGCAGAGGTAGCAACTTTATGTTGATATCTTATTCAATTATTAAAATAATAACGGTTTGATTGAACGTGGATAACAAAAAAAATAATGTTAATTACAATCGCACAAGTAGTCAAAATAATTGTGCAACTTCGCATCATAACATTTGTCGATTTTGCAAGTCTCCTTTGAACGATGAATTTATCGATTTGGGGATGTCTCCTTTATCCAATGCCTTTCTTAAGAAAGATCAGTTAAACAAGGCCGAGGTTTTTTATCCTCTTAAAGTATATTTATGTAATGAGTGTCTTTTAATTCAACTGGGCCAGTATGAAACGCCTGAAAACATTTTTGCAGACTATGTTTATTTTTCTTCTTTTTCCGAATCATGGCTTAAACACTCAAAAAATTACTGTGATCAAGTCACGGAACGATTTGATCTGAATCAAAACTCATTCGTAGTTGAATTAGCAAGCAATGACGGTTATTTGTTGCAATACTTTTTAAAAAAAGATATCCCATGTTTGGGTATCGAGCCTGCTGAAAATGTTGCAAAAGTTTCAATGCAAAAGGGAATTCCAACAATTTCCGATTTTTTTGGAACCAGGCTTGCGAATGAATTGGTAAAAAAAGATAATTTGGCAAATCTTGTTATTGCCAACAATGTATTGGCACATGTACCCGATCTTAATGATTTTGTAGAGGGTATAAAATTAATACTGCACACAGACGGGATAGCTACTTTTGAATTTCCTCATTTTTTGAATCTTATAAAGTTGAATGAATTCGACACAATTTATCATGAGCATTTCTCTTATTTCTCGTTTCTGACAGTGCAAAAAATTTTCAGGGCTCATGAACTCAAGATATTTGACGTTGAAGAGCTTGAGTCACATGGCGGGTCCTTACGCATTTATGTTTCACATGTACATAATAGCCATTATCAAAAATCCGATAGAGTGAAGTTGATGGTGAAGAAGGAGGTCAGGGCCGGACTTTCCGAAATATCTACATATCACAATTTTTCGGAATCGGCAAAACAATTAAAAAGAGACTTGTTACATGTACTAAACAGAATTAAGAATGAGAATAAATTGATCGTAGGTTACGGGGCAGCAGCAAAAGGTAATACGCTTTTTAATTTTTGCGGGATTCGTACGGATTATATTGACTACGTGGTTGATAGAAATCCCGCCAAACAGAATAGATATTTACCGGGCACTCATATACCTGTTTATAGTCCGGATAAAATTTATGAAGACAGGCCTGAGTATCTATTTATTATACCCTGGAATCTGAAAAAGGAAATCATAAAACAAAATCAATACATTAAAAATTGGGGAGGGAAATTTATTATTCCTATACCTAATGTTGAAATTATAGAATAACAAAAAAGATAATTTTAAATATCAAATCTATGAAAGCAGTTATACTTGCAGGCGGTTACGGAACGAGAATTAGTGAGGAGACACAGATAAAACCTAAACCTATGGTAGATATAGGCCATAGACCAATATTATGGCATATTATGAAAATATACTCTCATTACGGGGTAAATGATTTTATTATTTGTTGTGGGTATAAAGGAGAAGTCATCAAAGAATATTTTGCAAACTATTCACTGCACAGATCTGATCTATCGATTGATTTAAAAAATAATCAGGTAAAAGTGCATAAGAATCATGTGGAACCCTGGAATGTCACTTTAATTGATACCGGGCTTGAAACTCTTACAGGGGGGAGAATTAAACGCGTCAAAGAAATAATAGGCAATGAAACATTTCATATGACTTATGGAGACGGTGTAAGTGATATTAATATCAACCAGCTTGTGGACTTTCACAAATCACAGAATAAACTTGCAACTGTTACAGCTGTACAACCGCCCGGTCGTTTTGGAACGTTTACACTTAGAGAAGGACAAACTGAAATTCATAATTTCAGAGAAAAGCCAAAAGATGACAGTGCCTGGGTGAATGGTGGATTTTTTGTATTGGAACCGGAAGTCATTAATTACATTGATGGCGATCAAACAACATTTGAACAGGAGCCGCTTGTAAATCTTGCAAAAGATAGTCAGCTGGCTGCATTTCGCCACAATGGAATGTGGCAGCCAATGGATACACTGCGGGATAAAATGTTTTTAGAAAAAATGTGGGATAATGGAGGCGCACCTTGGAAAATATGGGACTAAATCGACATTTCTGGAAAGGCAAACGTGTATTAGTTACAGGCCATACCGGTTTTAAGGGTAGCTGGCTATCTTTTTGGCTCAATGACATGGGGGTAAGACTAAAAGGTATTGCGTTACCACCTGCATCAAAACCGAATCTTTACTCTGTTTTATCTCTGAATAATATCATGGAGTCAAAATTTGGAGATATAAGAGACAAGGAGTTTGTAAGTCGTGAAATTTCAGTTTTTGATCCTGATATTATTATTCACATGGCAGCACAGGCCATTGTAAGGACGTCCTATCATGACCCTTTGGCTACTTTTGAAACGAATGTGCTAGGCACAGCCAATATTTTGAACACAGCGAGAAAGTTGGAGAATCTGAAAGCAGTAGTTTCAGTGACAAGTGATAAATGTTATGAAAACAGGGAGTGGGATTGGAAATATCGGGAGATGGACGCAATGGGAGGATTTGATCCCTATTCTGCCAGTAAAGGATGTGCTGAATTGGTGACTTCTTCTTTCAGGAGATCTTTTTTCCAAAACGATTCAACAAATAAGAATCAGACAGGTGTAGCATCTGTAAGGGCTGGTAATGTTATCGGTGGTGGTGATTGGAGCGATGACAGGCTTATTCCCGATTGCATCAGGTTCATCTTTGAACAAGAAGAATTGAATATCAGGAATCCACATGCAATCCGCCCGTGGCAGAATATTCTGGATTTGTTGAGAGGATATATGATTTTGACCGAAAAATTGTATTTTGACCCGGAAAGATACTCGGGACCCTGGAATTTTGGTCCTTCGGATGATGATGAAAAACCGGTTGGTGAAATTCTCGAAATTATGGCTGGATATGCCGGAGATTCCTTTAAATGGAATTATGATGAATCTGATAATCCACATGAAGCTTCGTATTTAAAACTTGATAGTTCAAAAGCAAGAAAAAAATTAGGTTGGAGAACATTCTTGCCACTTAAAAATTCTCTGGAACAGTTAATGAATTGGTATAGTGAATATTACGAAGGTAAAGATATGACATCCTACACACGGGACGTTATCCGGGAATTTGAGAATTTACAAACCTGTACAGAAGTAATTTAATACTGAATTAAATGGAAAAGATTGAATTAGGTGTCAGGGATGCAGCCATTTTTAAGCTATCAAGGCATACAGATAATCGCGGAGAGTTTTTCAAAGTATGGTCTCGTAAAAAATTTAAAAAACTCGGAATACCACCATGCGATGTAGCCGTGAATTTGTCGGTTACAAAGCGGAAAGGAACGTTCAGAGGACTGCATTATCAGATCGGGCCCTATGCAGAAGCAAAGATTTTGAAATGTTTGAAAGGAACTATATTTGATGTGATTATAGATTTGAGAAAAAATTCACCTACTTACAAAAAGTGGATTGGCACAGAGTTAAAAGCTGATTACGGAACACTTATTTACATACCCGAGGGGTGTGCTCACGGTTTTTTGGCACTTGAAGATGACTCAGTAGTTGAATATCAGGTATCACAATATCATAACACAGACTTTGAGTCGGGAATTCGTTTTGACGATCCTGATTTCAATATTCAATTTCCTGTTGAAATTGACATGGTTTCTGATAAAGATAGAAGCTGGCCCGACTTTGCTACGCAAACAAACAAACTATGAAGGTACTCGTAACCGGCGCAACAGGATTTATAGGGACTCATGTACTGGAACTGCTTGGGCAAAGAGAGTGCGAAATTCATGCTGTTTCTTCTAAGCAAAAACTTGAACCAAAACAAAAACATGTTAACTGGCATATTGCTGATCTCTTAAAACGTGATGATACTGAAGACTTAATCGAAAAAATAAAACCAGACCATTTACTACATCTTGCATGGTTTACAAAGCATTCTGATGTATGGAACAGTAGTAACAATTTGCGATGGACATCTGCTTCTCTATTTTTGGCAGAAAAATTTATTGACGAAGGGGGTAAAAGAATAGTTTTTTCAGGAACATGCGGTGAATATGACTGGAAGTATGGTTATTGCAAAGAATATGAAACACCTGAAAATCCGTGGACATTTTATGGGCGCTGCAAATTATCATTTCATAGCATGTTGGACAGCTTGAGAGAAAGAAATGAGATCAGTTATGCTAATGGCAGGATATTTTTTGTGTACGGTCCAGGAGAATTTGAAGGCCGCCTGGTCGCAGACGTGATATCATCTCTGTTGCAAAATAAAAAGGCTAAATGCAGCCATGGATTTCAAATCAGGGATTATCTGCATGTTTATGATGTTGCGGCAGGGCTTGTTGAACTTCTTTTTAGTGATCTGAAAGGTACAGTTAATATTGCCTCCGGAGAACCCATGCGATTGAGAGATATTATTGGTTTGATTGGTAAAAAACTGAACAAGAGCCATTTAATAGAATATGGGAAAAAAATACCGGGTAGCCACGAACCACCCGTTATATTTGCCGACACAAACAGGATAACAGATGAACTGGGAATGCAACAGGATTACAATCTTGATAAAGGAATTAGCGAAACGATAAAATACTGGAAAAATAAACTATCATAAAAAACTATTACTCATGAATATTGTTGTTTTAGGAGCGGGAATGGCTGGATTTGGGGCCTCATACAAGTTAAAAGAACTGAAAAATGGTCACAAAACCGATGTATACGAAAAAAATTCTTACATAGGCGGGCACGCCACGTCTTTTCATTCGGACGATGGTTTTATATTTGATGACGGTCCGCATATATCATTCACAAAAAATAAAAGAATCCAGGAAATTTTTGCTGAAAATGTTGGTGGCAGATTTGAAAAACTTATCGCTTCAGCGAATAATTATTGGAAGGGCCACTGGATCAAGCATCCGGCTCAATGTAATTTATATGGTTTACCCAGCGACCTGATTGTAGATGTAATTTGTGATTTTGTTGGAGCCGGCCAAAACCAAACTGAAAATGTATCAAACTATAAAGAATGGCTCTACGCAAGTCTTGGCAAAACGTTTGCGGAAACATTTCCAATGGTTTACGGTAAGAAGTACCATACGGTTGATGCCGAAAAAATGGATATTGACTGGCTTGGGCCAAGAATCTACAGGCCTGAATTGAGAGAAGTGTTGAATGGCGCTTTCAAACCATCTACTCCCGATGTTCATTATATCAAGGATTTCAGGTATCCGACAGATAATGGATTTGTAAACTATTTTAGCGGATTCAGCCAAATGGCTGATATCCACCTGGATCATAAGGTTACAGAGATCGATACTTCTGAAAATGCGATATATTTTGAAAATGGGAAAAGAATTGAATATGACAAACTGGTTTCATCTATTCCACTGCCGGAAGTTGTAAAACTGATAAGAAATACACCAGAGGAAGTTCATGATGCCGTTGAAAAGCTGGCTTGTACCAATTGCGTTATAGTTAATTTTGGTGTCGGGAGAGAAGATCTTTCCGAAGCAATTTGGACCTATTTTTACGACGAAGATATCAGTTTTTCGAGGATTAGCTTTCCCCACCTGATGTCTCCGAATAATACTCCTGATGGTTGTGGCAGTGTTCAGTGTGAAGTCTATTTTTCAAAGAAATATAAACCAATGAAGAGACGTGTAGAAGAGGTTATAAAAAAAGCAAGACATGATTTAGTCCGGACCGGTGTCTTAAAAGATAAAGATGAGATTATTCATGAAAGTTACAGTTACGCACCATACGCTAACGTAATTTTCGACCTTGAGAGGAAAAGTGCCGTAAAAGTAGTACACGATTACTTAGATAATATCGGTGTTCACTATTGTGGCAGATTCGGTGAATGGGGATACCATTGGACGGACGAATCATTTGAAAGTGGAGAGAAGGCTGTAGTAAACGCTTTAGATGAATAATTACCCGGTTTACTAAGGTCCAGTTGCATTTATAAATTTCATAAATATGCAGCAGGTAAGTTATTATAACCTGCAGTTAAAATAATAACTTTATAATCAAAGTTTTGGCCACAGTTTTTTATAATTCAATGAGTTATATAATCTGAATGTTAACATAAAAAAGCAAAGGTAAGATATATGGTCGGGCCATTGGTGACTATTGCAATTCCTACTTACAATCGGGCAGACAAATTTCTGAAAAAGACTTTAGAACGAGCAGTAAACCAGACCTATAAGAATATTGAAATTTTGGTTTCCGATAACTGTTCAACCGACCATACTCCGGATATTATAGAATCATTTTCGGATATTAGGATAAAATTCTTTCGACAGAAAGAAAACCTCGGTGCTTTTGGCAACTGGAACTTCCTTTTAAAGGAGGCTAAAGGCGATTATTTCCACATGTACCACGATGACGATGCCATTGACCCCGACTTTATTGAAACCTGTGTGAAGGGCGCCGGATTCCGGAAAAATCTTGCACTGATTATGACCGGAAGCCGAGTGATTGACGGTAACGACAAGGTTTTACGGGAAAACAGAAATATGATGGACGGAAGCCCGGTGGAAGATTTGATACTGAATTGGTACCGGGGTAATGTAAACGTCTTTTTTTGCAGTACCCTTTTTGGAACAGAAATTCTTAAAAATACCGGGGGTTTTGAAGATAAGTACAACCATTACATTGATGTTGCTGCTCAATTTAAATGTATGTCGGCCGGGAAAAGAGTTGACGTTCCGGATGTGAAAGCAAGTTTCAGAAAACATGAAGGATCTATATCAAGTGTTGCTAAAATAAAGGATTGGTGCGAGGATTCCACTGAGTTACTAAACTTGTGCATTTCAATAGCATCAAGCAATAAAATAGAGATCAAAAAAGAAGGCTTGCAGAGATCAGCAAAAAATATGTATATGTATTCCAGTAGTGCAGAAAATAAAAAGCAGAGACTGAAAGCTTTTTGGACAGTGTATAAGTATTTTGATTATAAGTATCTGCTGCCTCTAAAATACTGCAATGAGTTAATCCCTTTTTCAGGATATTTGCTTCATCCATATAAAGCTATGAGTACATTAAAAAAAACGCTGTCTGGTAAATTTGGACGTAAACAGGTTGTCATAGAATAATTATTAATGGATTAATCATGGGAAGTAAAGAAAAGATCCTGATTTATAATAGGTCACTATTTTTGGTGAGCCAGACGTTTATGTATCAACAGGTGTTAAGTCTGGCGGATCGATACGATGTTCACCTGGTAGCAAAAGAATTTGAAAATCCCCACGGATTTGATGTAGATGCGTTTGAACAATTGAAGCTGGAAAAAATAAATGGGGTGATTGATAAGATTGCCGGAAAATTGATCAGGGTGTATTTTGACACAGCATTAAACATCAACGTTCAATCATTTAGAAAATTAAGACAGTTGCTGAAAAGCGGCCAGTGCAAAGCAATCCATGCCCATTTCGGTCCACAGGCACTCGAGATGCTTGGAATTGCAAAAAAATTTAATGTGCCCCTTGTTGTCACCTTTCACGGTTACGATGCGTCTCAGATGCTACGCAATCGATCATATGTAAAGAAATTGCCCGAACTTTTTGATTATGCTTCGGCCATCATCATCGTAAGCGGACACATGATGGAGACGTTAAATCTTGAGAAATGGAAAGAGAAAGTGCATGTCATACCCTGCTCTGTAGACCCGGATCAGTTCAATTTTAATGGAAAAGCCAACTATTCTGGAACAATTAAAATATTACATGCGGGCCGTATTGTCGGTAAAAAAGGAGTACCGGATTTGATTAAAGTATTTCAAAATTTGACGAAAAAGTATGACAATATAGTACTGTATGTGGCAGGAGATGGCGATGAACTGTCCCAGTGTCAGGAATTGGTTACTGACTTAAAACTTGAAAACAAAGTCATATTTTATGGGAGGGTATCTCATCGGGAAATTCAGCGGTTGATGAAGGAATCGGATATTATTGTATTAAACAGTCGTACGGACGACAAAGGAGACATGGAAGGTACACCCGTAACCATTCTCGAGGCGATGAGTATGGGGAAGGCCGTTGTCTCAACAAAACATGCAGGTATTCCTTATGTGATTAACCACGAAGTAAATGGATTGCTTGCCGAAGAGAATTCAAATGTCGAATTAGAAACATGCTTAGAAACACTTATAGAAAATCCAAAACTGAGGGAGTCTTTGGGTAAGAAAGCTGTAGAATCTATACATAAATCATTTTCAAATAATGTAATGCAGGAGAAAATTCTAAAAGTATTTGGTAGTCTGTTAAACTAAATAATAGAGTTATAAAAACTGCAGTTAAATTGGCAATTAAAACAAAAAAATTAACAATTTTATTTTTATAAATACCTGCCTTTTATAGTTGTATCCAACTCCCTGTTTTGGTAGAAGATTCTCTTTTTAAGCCTGAAAGCTTTTAATGACCCAATGCTGCACATTTCTGATATTGCATTATCAGCAGCTCTTAGAATGGGTGATTGAAATTCTAATATTTTTTTTGCTCCCGCAGGAGTAATTCCGTAAGAGTGTATTCTGTAATGGTAGCCGGCACGTTGAAGATTGGGTGAGTACTTTCTTGGGTATCTCCGCCTGAATTTAGCGGGGTTAAATCTCTGGTAGTCTATCAATGAAAAAAATGGGTATGCCAGCCATGCTCTGAAGAGAACCGGTATCGTTACCTTATTGTTATTATTTGCATATCCTAAATACAGAAACTCCCAATCATCCGGAAGTTCATTTAGTGACAACTTCAAAGTGCCATGAAGGTTTTTCAGGTTTTCATTGCTCAATCTAATATCATCTTCAAATATAAGTACTCTTTTATATCCTCTTTTCAAGATAGTTTGATAAACATTTAAATGAGAAAAAGCACACCCGATTTCTCCCATCGATAATGCCTGGCCAGCCAACTCGATTTGCTTTTCTGTATTTATAATCTCATTATCGTTAAGCTTTTCACGATCCAATTCTTTTCCAATTACACCCCAATGAATTTCATAATCCAAACCCTCGAACAAATTTTTGAATAGCGCGTGCCTTTCGTGGCTGTTTTTGAGTGTGATTATAAAAACTTTATCAAAAAAGTCGTTTAATAAATTATATAATTTTAATTTTTCCATTCAGTAATCTTTTAATCTCCGGCAAAGTGAAGTATTTATAGGAATTCTATTTGCTTATTGGACTTGAGGTGTTTACTTGTACTTTATTAAATTATTATAAAAACAAAGAATAAACCAAATTGTTATTTTTAAACGGTAAAAAAGATAATCAATTATATTTTCCAAACATACTCAGCTACACCAACATTATAAATGTTCCATGAAAAATGAGAGACCCTTACGATTCTCTGTTATCATTCCTGTTTATAACAACTGGGATCAATTAAAGCTTTGCCTGAATGCTATAAAAGCTCAAAGTATTGATAATGATAACGTTGAAATAATTGTTGTTGATAACGGATCAAAATCGCCAGCTCCGGATGAAATAAGTAACAATAAAAACATACGATTTGTTTCTGAAAAAAAACCCGGATCTTATGCTGCCCGAAATACGGGTGCAAGCAAAGCAAAGGGTGAAATTCTTGCATTTACTGATTCAGATTGCATTCCTGATACCGACTGGCTAAAAAACGCAGACAAGCTTTTCGTGGCAACGGATTGCGACAGTATTGGAGGGGAGATTAAAATTTTCCGATCTGATGATGGTTCCAGATATGCCTACGTTTATGAAAGTTATCATGCATTTAAACAAAAAGAGTGGGTACCAAAAGGAATTAGCTGTACGGCCAATCACTTTGTTAAAAAAAGTGTATTCAATGATGTGAATGGATTTGATACCACGTTGAAATCAGGCGGAGACTGGGAGTTTTCGAATCGCTGTGTTGATAATGGATATGTGATGAAATATGGAGAATACGTAATTGTGCTCCATCCGGCAAGAAAAAATCTGAAGGCGATGATGAAAAAGCATTATCGACATATTTGCTGGAGCTCAATCATTGTCAGAAAAAAACATAACTGTAGTCAGTTTAAACTTATGTTAAGCTCATTGAAATATAATATTTTAAGCATCTTTAAAAGCAGGTCATACGTCCATAGTTTAAATCACCGGTTAATTTTGTTTTATGTTGATTTTGTTAAGATTAATGTACAGTTTGTTGTACATTTTTTAATTTTTTTGGGAATCGTTGATCCCAATAAGGCAAGAGAATAATAAGACTCTTTAAAAATTCTTTGAAAAAAATTATTTATGGAAATCGGAATTCTGACTTTTCAAAATGGATACCATCGTGGTGCTACAGATTTTTATCCGCTGATTAAATGGAATAGATTGCTCAAACGTGAAGGATACAGCATTCGTTTTTTCAGCTCACATTTGGATAAAAAGATATATTCATCTGATGCAGTAATTATCGATTACCGTTATTACCGTATGTTGACAATCCATGAAAAAAAATATCCTGATAATACGTTCATCAAGGAATTTATGGAAGATCTTAAACAGCATGGTATCAAAGTAATACTATTTGATACCGGTGACGGTGCCGGGGGGCGGCAATGGGATTTAATTAACCATGTGGATATTTTTTGGAAAAAACAGGTGTTAAAAGACCGCCATGAGTATACCCTCAATAAGGGAAGAAACAGTTATATGGTTTTTTTGCCTGAATATGAACTTAGCAAACATGTGGCTAATGAGAATCTTTCGTATCGCAGTGAATACACACCCTGTCCCGAAGACCAGCTTCATAAAATCAGGATTGCCTGGAATATAGGAATGGTTGATTACCGTACATTTCCGCTAAGTAACTTCTACCCGGTTGGTACAAGCCGGCTATTGAATTCTATTTATAAATTGCCCTTATTTAATGACAATCTTGATAACAAGCCAATTGACTCTGTTTTTAGGGGTAAAATCAAAAAAGACAAAGAAAGCTATGCGTATCAACGGAATAAGATAATTGAATTATTTGCGAAAGATAAATACCCTGGAGTAGTCACAGGCGGAATTATTTCGAAAAAGAAATACTTAGAAGAGATGAGAGAGTCCAAAACCTGTGTAAGCCCATTCGGCTGGGGGAAGTCTGTTTCCGTGATTTCGAAGCGATTATTAACGGATGTGTGCTGATTAAGCCCGACATGGATCATCTTGAAACGTGGCCGGATGTGTACAGGAAAAACGAGACGTATGTGAGTATTAAATGGGATATATCGGATTTGGAGGAAAAATTGAGTGAGGTAGTCACACATTATATGCAGTATAAATCCATAGTAAGAAATGCTCAGCGTATTTATAAGAATGCTTTGAACAATGGAATTGATTTTATTAAGCATTTTGAAAAGATAGTTGAATAGCATTAATAACTTTCAGTTTAAATCAACTGGAAAATGATCAGGAAAAGAATAAAAATAAGAGGATTTAAAGCAGCCACAGTTCATGCTCAACCAGTAGGGAAGGTTATTGCAAACTTTATACCAAATAAACAAAGACGATTCCGGGTGTACTGTATTGGCTTACCCAGAAGTGGCACTCACTCGATTGCCAATCTATTCAGAACGAATTTCAGAGCTGATCATGAGCCATACGCCGGTTCCACTGTGAAAGTGATAGAAAATATGCATCGTAATCGAATCAGTAGCAGTAAGATTATAGATCACCTTCTGATTAGAGATAAAATCTTACAACTGGAAATGGAATCAGCTCATTATTTGTACCGATTTGTACCACAACTCGTTACTTTATTTCCGGATTCTAAGTTCATTATGACGGTCAGGGAGCCAAAATCATGGCTGGAATCTGAAATGAATAAAAATTACCAATCGGTAAAAGGTAGGATTTGGTCGCGATTGGAAACAATACGTTATGGAATTTATAATAACAAGCATCAAAACGACTCACTTAAAAATATTAAGGGGATATATCCAGTTTCAAGCTATTTACAGTATTATAGAGATCATATAGAGTTTGTTATAAAACATGTACCGGAGAAGAGATTGATGGTTTTGGATACATTCACTTTACAAGAGAATATTAATACCCTTTGTGATTTTATTGATGTGGAGTCATATAAGTTGAATTTAGAAAAAATACACTCAGCAAAAAGGAAAGTAAAAGAAATTCAGTTGAATAAATTAGTAGATGAGTCTGTAATACATGAATCGATTGACAAATATTGCAGACCTTTTATTGAGGAAAAAACTCCTTTTCTTTTAAAATACATGAATTAGTAAAAAGCATCCGGGGCTGGATTGCATACTCACAAATGCCCAGGCGATTTAAATTCTCATAATCTCTGTTATAGATCTTTAATAAGTTTCATTGTTAGTTAAAATGGTGATAATTTCAAGCTTGTAATAAGGTAAGCATATTAAAAATTTGAGTCGTGTCATCATCTTTGGATAAGCAAAAAATCATTATCGTAAGTTGTTCATTTTACCCGATGAACTCCCCAAGATCGTTCCGGACAACGGAACTTGTAAAAGAATTTGCACGGCAGGGACACGAAGTTGTTTTGCTTACTCCGTGGAATGAAGAATTGCATCCGGGATTTGAACTGAAACATGGCATCAGGATCAAAGATCTTGGTTCTGCTAATCTTAAAAGATTTGACTCTTCTGAAAATGGGAGAGTTGTTTCACTCTTTAAACGTATCCTGAACAGGGCACTGAACCTGCTGATTGAATTTCCCGATATCCAGTGGATGTGGAAAGTTAAAAAAGCGCTGAAGTATGAAAGCGGCTATGATCTTTTGATTTCAATAGCGGCGCCGCATTCTGTTCACTGGGGTGTAGCCTGGACAAGAAGTGAACGACATCCCATTGCCAAAACATGGGTGGCCGACTGTGGAGATCCGTTTATGGGAACGGTTTTGGATACCTTCCGGAAACTTTTCTACTTTAAACATTTGGAAAAAATGTTCTGCCGGAAAGCAGACTTTATAACGGTTCCAATCAAAGAGGCTATTGACGCCTATTACCCCGAGTTCAGAAGTAAAATCAGGGTAATACCGCAAGGGTTTAATTTTGATGAGGTAACTATTGACAGATCAGCATATAGAAAAAACGGCAAACCGATCTTTGCCTATGCAGGTACACTGATTCCGGGCGGACGGGATCCGGGCGAATTTTTAGAGTACCTCTCTGATCTTGGAAAAGATTTTAAATTTATTTTGTATACAAAAAGCAGAAGCCTGGTAGATCCCTGGAAAGAGAGAATGAATGGCAAACTCGAAGTCCGGGATTACATTCCAAGAGAAGAGCTGTTAAAAGAATTAAGCAAAATGGATTTTCTTGTAAATTTTGAAAACAGCACCCCGCTTCAGATGCCGAGTAAACTGATCGATTATTACCTTACGGGCCGGCCGGTTCTCTCTGTGCCTTCAAAAAAAATAAACAGGGAAAAAGTAAGCGAATTCATGGCAGGTAGCTATGATCGTAAAATAGATTTCTCAGGTATGGAGAGATTCAGGATTGAAAATGTGTGTCACCGCTTTCTGGAATTGTCAATGGGAGGTGAAAGATGAGCAGTTATCATAATCCCATACGGCAAAATTATATCTATGCAGCGGTTCTGTTCATAATCTGGCCTTTCATGGCGGCTCTTGCCTCTTTAAAGCACTACAATAAGCCCTGGGCAAAAAATGTTGCCTGGGCATTTGTAGCTTTTTTTGGTTTTACATTTGCGATTGGCAGCGCAAATGAAGGCAACGATATTGTTCGTTATATTGCTGAGTATCAGGCACTATATAATACACACTTTACATGGGAAAAAGCAATTGATTATTTTCAATACAGTGGGGAAATAGATATTCTCAGAACGCTGATTGCTGTTGTTTTTTCGCGCTTTTCTGATAGTCAGGCTGTTTTAACCGGGGTTTATGGTATCATATTCGGTTATTTTTTCAGCAGGAATATGTGGTTTGTACTTGAACGTCTTGAGGGAAAAATTAAACCGTATACAGTACTGCTGTTTGCCTGCTTTTTCCTGGCTGTTCCCATCTGGAATATTAATGGGTTTCGGATGTGGACAGCAACCCATGTATTCCTGTTCGGGCTCCTTCCCTATCTGTTTGATGGATACAAAAGAGGCCTCTGGATTTCGTGTACGGCTGTTCTCGTACATTTCTCATTTATAGTTCCCGTATCTCTGCTAATTATGTACTCATTTGTTGGCAGTTGGCTTACCCTTTATTTTGGTATGTATCTTTTTACCTTTTTTATCTCGGAAATTGACCTGGGAATGATCAACCGCTATGTTGAAAATTATACACCGGAAATTTTCCAGGAAAGAACCAAATATTACAGAAGAGAATCGAAAATGGAAGCAATGGCGGAGGAAACGGCACAAAGATCCTGGCACATTGCATATTATGGGCGAGCTTTAGGATGGGCGGTTATGGGGTACCTGGTACTGCTGTATGTGAAAGGAAAGAAGTTTTTTGCTGATAATAAAGGCTGGCGTGATCTCTTTTCGTTCACTCTACTTTTTTTCAGTGCTGCCAACATACTGAGTATGCTGCCCTCCGGATCACGTTACCTGACAGTTGCAAGATTAATTGCACTGGCACTGATCACACTTTACATTCAAAATAATCCGCAAAAAAGACTGTCAAGTGCGTATAAGTATGCTGCAATTCCGGCTCTGCTGCTTTTTGTATTGGTTTCGCTCAGGCTCGGGCTGCTTGCCGTCAGTGCAACAGCGGTTCTTGGAAACCCCCTGATCGCGATATTTACAGCAGGAGACACCATGTCGTTAAATGATTTTTTAATGTCTCTTAGGAGAATGTTATAAACTGGAAAAAATATGAAAATAGCTATCCACCAATCCAACAACAGTTTCAGTGAAAGCTGGGTCATGTACTGCAGGGAGAAAGAGATCCCTTTTAAAATTGTAAACTGTTACAAAAACGATATTATTCGCGAATTGGATGATTGTGACGGCCTGATGTGGCATTTTCACCAGGCGAACTCTAAAGATTTTCTCTTTGCAAAGCAGCTTCTCTATTCGCTGCAAATGGCAGGGAAAAAAGTGTTCCCGGATTTTAACACCTGTTGGCATTTTGATGATAAAGTAGGACAGAAATATCTTTTAGAAGCAATTGGTGCACCATTGGTTCCTTCTTATGTTTTTTATGAAAAAACTGAAGCTCTTGAATGGGTCAGTAAGACTGAATTTCCCAAAGTTTTTAAACTGAGAAGAGGGGCGGGTTCCGCTCATGTTCAACTTGTAAAAGATAAAGCAGCTGCAAAAAAACTAATTAAAAAAGCTTTTGGGAAAGGATTTAGTCAATACGATGCCAAATCAAATTTAAAAGAACGCTGGAGGAAATATCAACATAATTTATTGGGTTTAAAAAGTGTTTTAAAAGGAATTGTCAGGCTGGGTTATACAACTGACTTTGACAGAGTAGCCGGTAAGGAGAAGGGATATGTCTATTTCCAGGATTTTATCCCTTATAACGATCATGATATTCGTGTAATCGTAATTGATAACAAAGCATTTGCGATAAAAAGAGATGTCCGGAAAAATGATTTCAGGGCTTCAGGAAGTGGCTTATTGTCGTTTGAGAAAGAAAATTTTGACGATGAAATGATTAGGATAGCTTTGAAACTATCAAATAATTTGCAGTCAAAATCAGTAGCTGTAGATTTTGTAAAGAAAGGGAAAGATTTTCTTATTGTCGAAATTAGTTACGGTTTCCCTGCAAAAAACTTTACAGATGGCTGTACCGGTTATTGGGATAAAGATTTGAACTGGCACCCAGGTAAATTTAATGAACAAGAGTGGATGGTTGAATCTTTTTGGAGAGAAATTAGTGGTAGGAATTAGAGGTATAATTTTTTTGCCTCCGCATGATTTTGAAATTTCAGGAAGAATTTGTTAGAAAGAAATAATAAGTATTGTATGGTTTTAATTATAAATGATTATTAATTAGTTTATAATTTCAGGAATGAAAATAGCCATACATAAAAAAAACAATGGATTTAGCCTCAAGTGGCTGGAATACTGCGAAAAAAAGGGGATATTAACGAAGGTTGTAAACTGCTATTCAAGTAATATAGTTAAAGATCTTATTGATTACGACGGATTGATGTGGCACATTCATCAGGCAAACCCAAAAGAGATTTTATTTGCAAAACAGTTGTTATATTCACTTGAAATGTCGGGCTTCAGTGTTTTTCCTGATTTCCGGACCTGCTGGCATTTTGATGACAAGGTAGGCCAGAAGTATCTTCTTGAGGCTGCAGGTGCCCCGGTTGTACCTTCTTATGTATTTTACAACAAAGAAGAAGCAGTTGATTGGTGTGATAGTACCGACTTCCCGAAAGTATTTAAATTGCGTTCAGGGGCAGGGGCTTCAAATGTGAAACTGGCTCAGGACAAGAATTCCGCAAAGAAATGCATTAACAAAGCATTCGGTAAGGGGTTCAGGCAATACGCCCCGGTATCAAATTTGCAGGAGCGATGGCGAAAGTACAGACTGGGTAAAACAGATGGAATTGATATGATCAAAGCTTTCGCACGCCTGGGTTACCCGACAGAACATGAATATGTGGCCGGGAGAGAAAGAGGATATGTCTATTTCCAGGACTTTGTACCGGGAAATGACTACGATATAAGGGTCAATATTATTGACGGGAAGGCCTCGGCCGTAAGGCGCAAAGTAAGGGAAAATGATTTCAGGGCATCCGGCAGCGGGTTAATCGATTACGACATGAGCAAAATTCCTGTTGAGGCTTTAAAAATTTCGTTTGATCTTGCTGATAAACTGAAACTGCAATCGGTTGCTTTCGATTTTGTGCTCGATCAGGATAAACCCCTGGTGATAGAGATGAGTTATGGATTTGGATTTATATCAACTGATTTCAAGGCCGGGTACTGGGATTCGGATTTGAATTTTCATGAAGGTGAATTCAATCCCTTTGGGTGGATGGTGGATGCGTTTGTGAAAGAGATCCAGGCAAAAGGTGAAAAAACTATTTAAAAACCTTTGTGAGCCATCCAATGAAGTACATTTAGCCATGGTTGGAATAACCCATGTAATCCGGGATAACTTTGCATATTCTTTGCGTAATTTTTTTCATTGCGGGCTTTGCGTGAAACAGAAGAGGGTTCACGCAGAGCTCGGTAAGGTTTGCGCAAAGCCCGCGGAGAATGGAGCAGTGTGGTTATTTCGGATATCATTGTGCCACTTTCCATAATGATGCAAAGCTTTTTCCAGTAATCTCTGTAATCTATCCTCACCTGCCTGTTTCAAGTACACCGAGGTGTTAACCACAGATTTCCACTGAGTACTCCGCAGATTCACACGGATTATTTGGTTCAAGAATTTCTCTGTGAGAATCTGTGCATCATTCTGTGAAACTCTGCGGTTAAAAAACCACTGCGAGCCAACTACCACCTGCCTGATTTAAGTGCGTCGAGGGGTTAACCACAGATTCACACAGGGAGTAGTGGATTATTTGCGTTTAATTGCGTTTATTTTTCTTAATACTATTCATCAATCGAGAACATTATGAAAACGAATCAAATCACGTATTCTATACTGGGTGCTGCATATAAAATACACTCTGAACTGGGACCCGGCCTTTTGGAATCAGCATATGAACATTGCCTTGCCCATGAATTGAGAGAATCCGGATTGTTTGTAGAAATCCAAAAACCGTTGCCACTGATTTATAAAGAGGTCCATTTAGAATGTGGATACAGGCTGGATCTTTTTGTAAATAATAATGTAGTTGTTGAGGTCAAGGCCGTTGAACAAATTCACGACTTGCACCTTGCACAAACGCTAACTTATCTGAAACTTGTGAAAAAAGAGATTGGTCTTATAATTAACTTTAATGTGAAGGACCTTAAAAGTGGAATTAAGAGAGTGATTTGTAGTCATAAGTAAGAATTTTAATCCATATTGAGATCCAGCAGAGATTCTTACCACAGATTTACACGGATTATTTGGTATTCGAGTATTTCTGTGAGAATCTGTGAAACTCTGCGGTAAAAAACCGCTGCGAGCCAACCACCACCTGTCTGATTTAAGTACACCGAGGGGTTAACCGCAGATTCACACAGAGCAGGTCGCAGATTCCCGCAGATTAATATGAGAGGAATTTCATTTTTTAGCTCTGCCGAATGTACTATTTTATTGGTTAATTGACGAACTTAAAAAAAGATGAAGAGCTCCTTTCCTTATTACCGAATAAGTCCGAATCAAAATGAAAGTTGAACCGAAACAATTTATCAGGCGCATTGCTAAAAATCTTCGCGGCTACCGGACTAACCGCAAGATCGTCGTAATCGAATCGGACGACTGGGGCAGTATCCGTATGCCCTCAAGAGATGTATATGAAAAATGTCTGAAAGCCGGTTACAGAGTAGATAAAATTGCTTATGAAAAGTATGATAGTTTAGCAAGTGAAAATGATTTAGAGCTTTTATTTGATGTATTATCTTCGTTTAAGGATAAAATGAATAAGCATCCTGTTTTAACAGCAAATATTATAGTAGCAAATCCTGATTTTGAAAAAATCAAAAAAGATAATTTTAGGGAATATCATTATGAACTTGTCACAGAAACATTTAAGAAATACCCAGAACATTCAAATAATTTAAATTTATGGATGGATGGGCTAAAAAATGGTTTATTTTTTCCACAGTCGCATGGAAGAGAGCACTTGAATGTTTCAGAGTTTATGTCGGATTTAAAGAACCATGACAAGGATTTGATATTTGCAGTTAATCATGGAATGCCGGGAATTATACCTTATGGAAATGCCAATAGAAAAGGAAATAGTTATGTAGAAGCACTTAGATATCATTCATGCGATGATAAATTTGAAAAATTAAAAATAGTATTAGACGGGTTAAATCATTTTGAAGAAATATTTGGGTATTGTTCTGAATCATTTATTCCAAATAATTATTTCTGGAGCCCGGATTTTGATAAATATATTTCACAACATGGAGTTAAATATTACCAGGGTAATCGTAAAATGAGAGAGATTCAGTTGGATGGAAGCAAAAAATTTCACACACATTATTTGGGAAAAAAAAATAAAAATGGACAATATTATCTTGTGAGAAATGCAGTTTTTGAACCATCACTTCACAAGTTGAAGATTAAAGACCCTGTTTCAAAATGTATTTCGGATATTTCAGCTGCATTTATTATGAAAAAACCAGCAATTATTTGTAGCCACCGAGTTAATTATGTCGGATACATCGACAAGACAAATCGTGATAAAAACCTTAAATTACTAGAAGAGCTTTTAAAACAAATTTTAAAAAAATGGAATGATGTAGAGTTTATGAATTCGGTTGAACTGGGCCATTTAATTGGAAGTAAAAGAAAATGATGTACGATATTTTTAAATTGCACACGACTTTTGTAAATAAATTAAAAAAAGTAGCCGTATATGTATATAAAAAGTATGGGGCAAAAAAATCGTGGAATCAGAGACACAATACTGTTTTTAATAATCATCCAGATTATAGATTAAAATGCGATACTGAAATTGAAAAAAAACATAAAAAATTATGGTCACCGTTTAATAGTCATTTTAGTCCAAATACTTTGAGAGTTTGTAAAAATATCTCGGGTAAATGTAATACTGAAATAGTTCCGGAAGAAATTTTTCAAGTTGATATTGAGCCCTCCTTAAACAGATACTGTCTGGCAGATTTTTTTGAACATAAAAGCTTCTACAATAAATGGCACAAAGGAAATATATTCCCTGAGGATTATTTACATTCAATAAATGGTAAGTTATTAAATAGTGAACTTGATGTCATTGATCTTAAAGAAGCAAAAAACATATCCGAAAAATTAAAATATCCGGTTGTGCTAAAAGCTAATTTCGAAACCTATGGTGGGAAAAATATTAATTTTATAAATACCTCCGAAGAGTTAATAAATTATATTACTAATATTGAAGACTTTGTTGTTCAGGAAAAAATGAGTCAGCATGAATTGCTTGCAAAATTTCACAGGAGAAGTCTTAATACAGTGAGAGCATGCTTGTACAGATCTGTAACTGATAATAAAGTTTATTTTTTGCACGCCGCATTAAGAATGGGCAGGAACGGTTCATTGGATAATGTTTCAGCTGGTGGACTGGTTTCATTTATTAATGAGAAAGGACGAATGCATGGTTATGCTTTAAACAAATATGGAGAAAAATTTTTCAAGCACCCTAATACGAAAATGACCTTTACTGATAAATTACCGGCATATGAAGAATTAAAATCTTTATCAATTGAGATAATGCGGCACATTTTTTATGCAAGGGTCGTAGGCTTAGATTTATGTTTTGACTCAGATGGTAACTGGAGAGTGATTGAAGTGAATATAAACTCTAATACGATTAGATTTGCTCAATATGCCGGAGAACCATTTTTTAAAGAATTTACAAGCGAAGTTATAAAATACTGTAAACATAAACATTGGATTTTATCACAAACATAAAATGATTCAAAAAATCGGCCATATAATAAGATTTTCTTATAAAGAATTTGAATTATGGAGAAATCTTACGAATTCAAGAAATGAGGCTATTGCGTTACATGCTCAAGTTGTAAAAAGGAAAAAAAAGAAGTTTCTTAGCAGAAAAATTTTAAATCAGATAAAAAGTTATTCTCTTAATTATTTTGGGAAATCTGATTATTGGCCCTGGCTCGCATTGTATGCAGAAGTTCGAGAAAAATTCATAGAAGGATGGGTGCCAGAAGATTATTATGTATACAATTTACTTCCTGATTTAAATCCTGTTTCAATTTCTGGAGTCAGCACAATAAAATCTTTTGATCATCGACTTTTTAAAGGTTTTTCGGTTGAACCATTGGCAGTGATTAATTCAGGTGTTTATTATAATCATTTGCAACAGGAAATTGATGATGCAGAGTTGAACAAGATTTTCGAAAATTATAACAACGAAGTTGTAATCAAGCGCGATAGAGGTCCCAGCGGTGGTGGAATTACTTTTAAACATTCAACAAAAGTAAAAAAATCTGATTTCAAAAAGGGATACGATTATGTAATACAACCATCTGTGAAGCAACACAAGAACATCAATGAAGTTTATCAGAAATCAGTAAATACCTTAAGAATAGTTACAATTATTGATAGGAATCAATCGACTAAGGAATTATATACAGTCATGAGATTTGGAATGAGTGGAGCCAGAAATGATAATATGATAACTGGTGGCGGATTTATATTATTTAATGAAGAAGGTCGTGCTTATCCAAATGCTTATGATAATTTGGCACTTAGCTTAGGAAAAAAACATCCAGACACGGATTATGAATTTAAAAATTTATGGATACCTTCATTCAAAGAAGCAATAGACTGCTGTAAAATCGCCCATAAATTATTTCCCTATGTTCGTTTAATTGCTTGGGATGTATATATAGACGAGAGTGGGACCCCAAAGCTTATTGAATGGAATGCAAAAAAACCTGGGATGTGGTGGTGGGAAGCTTTAGTTGGTCCTCTTTGGAGTAAGACTGATCTAAATTTTTTTCATAGTACATAAAATTTACATTGATTTTTTTTATAAATTTATTCTTATGTATGAATTGAGGGGAAATATAGCTGTAAAAGCACGTAAGAATATGAAACATCTTATGTATAAACTGGACAGTAAATTAATTCATCGTATTTCAAGGGATGAGGCGCATCGAACCCGGGAATTGATTCTGAAGGCTAAGAAACAATCAGTTGTGGACAGCAGGTTGAAAAAAAAGATGGAGGAGTATTGCAGGGAACGGTTTGGGAAAACGGACTACTGGCCGTGGCTTGCGCTTTATACCGAATATCGCGGCGAATTTAAAGAGGGCTGGATTCCGTGTGATTACTTCAGGTTTTCAATTCTGCCGCAATGGAATCCTCACAGTTCTTTCAGCAGCTTAAAGACGATGGATTACAGGCTTTTTACTGATTTTTCAGTGAGGCCTGTTGCAACCGTTATCAACTCGGTTATCTACGGACCGGATCAAATGGTGATTGATTCGGCCAAATTGGAAGAATATTTTGATACAGATGACAAAGAGTTTGTCATTAAACAGGATGGAGGGAAAGGCGGTGATAAAATTCAGTTTGTCAAAAAAGATGGATTGAGGAACCTGGATTTGAATTCTCTGGGAAATGCTGTCGTACAGCCTGTTTTAAAACAACATGCCAGTTTAGATCGAATTTACAGCGGGTCTGTAAACACGGTCAGGGTTGCCACTTTTCTTGAAAGTGATGGCAGGGCATCAAGAAAATTTAACATCCTCAGAGTCGGTACAAACGGATCAAGAGTTGATAATACCTCATCCGGGGGGCTGTTTATGTTGCTGGATACCGAAGGCAATATTATATCGGAAGCATATGATAATTTTTGTATTCCCGCCGGGTCTGACCATCCGGATTCAGGCGTTGCGTTTAAAAGTGTTAAAATACCCGGTGTCAGGGAAGCATCAGAGGCTTGCTGCAGGGCGCATGAAAAATTTCCATATGCCCGGTTTGTTGCATGGGATGTTTGCATCACGGAAAACGGGAATCCTGTGTTGCTTGAGTGGAATACGAAAAATCCATCAATGTGGTTCGAAGAGGCGATGTTAGGACCGTTTTGGCCGGATTATGAGTTTTGATTCAGATAAATTGAACAAAAGGGTTTCACGCAAAGTTTGCAAAAATGATTTTTAATCATGGCGGCAAATCTCCGTCTGTCCGGTAAACAGTGAATTAACCAAACACAAATTACATTCTCAAACAAGAGTCGCTTTTTCACCCAAATTCATATTACCGGGCTGACGGAATAAAAGGAGGCAGTTTCAGCATCACCGTCAAAAAAAACGATGACATATGTTGGCAGCGTAGCGAAAAATCAAATTCATTTTTGGATTGAATACGCTGCCTCCTGACAATAGCGGTTCCTGTCATCAGTCAGGGGCCAGACACAGTTCCGAGCGTAATGCAATGAGGAGCAAAGCGGCGAATGGAATGGAGTCGAGGAAACTCCCAGCTATGGGCATCTGCCGTAACCAAGGAGATCTCCCGACTCTGTCCCGGGCAAAACTCATTGACCTGAACTGTCACACAGTCCGGGACGCCGCTCGGGATGACAGTACTCATTATGGGCAATGCGCGGCGCAGCAGCATCCGAATGAGAACAGTGTATTTCCTGCGCCGCCAGGAAACTCCCAGCTACAGGCAGCTGCCATAAACAAGGAGATCTCTCGACTCTGTCCCGGGCAAAACTCATTGACCTGAACTGTCACACAGTCCGGGACGCCGCTCGGGATGACAGTACTCACTATGGGCAATGTGCGGCGCAGCAGCATCCAAATGAGAACAGTGTTATTCCTGCGCCGCCAGGAAACTCCCAGCTACAGGCATCTGCCGTAACCAAGGAGATCTCTCGACTCTGTCCCGGGCAGAACTCATTGACCTGAACTGTTACACAGTCCGGGACGCCGCTCGAGATGACAGTACTCACTATGGGCAGTGCGCGGCGCAGCAGTACCCAAGTAATTACAGTGTTTTTCCCGCGCCGCATTTTTAAATATGGTTAATCTTAAAAAAATACTTTATTGACTGTAAGGAACGGTCTTTTTTTGGTTCATACGACTATGAAAAAACCAAAGCATCTTTATCACGTCTATATCATGACGAATCGGTGGCATACGGTTCTATACACTGGCATGACCGGGTGGGGATTGCTGCGTATCTGGCAGCATATTGAAAAGATAAAACCCGGTTTTACAAAACGATACAACATAAACAAACTGGTGTACCTGGAAGAGTTTACCGAAGTAACCCAGGCTATAGCACGTGAAAAACAAATCAAGCGCTGGAGCAGGAAGAAAAAAGAGTGGCTGATTGAAAAACAGAACCCAAATTGGGAGGACTTGTTTGTAAAATATACAACCCGTAAAAAAGATAATAATGACGAATATTCCTATCCTGGCGGCGTAACGGTAAACCCGGTACAGTATGAGTCTGGATACGCCGCCCACCTGTATTAGCGGTTCTTGTCATCAGTCAGGGGTCAGACACAGTTCCGAGCGTAATGCAATGAGGAGCAAAGCGACGAATGGAATGGAGTCGAGGAATCTCCCAGCTACAGGCAGCCGTCATAACCAAGGAGATCTCACGACTCTGTCCCGAGCAAAACTCATTAACCTGAACTGTTACAAAATCCGGGACGCCGCTCGAGATGACAGTACTCACTATGGGCAATGCGCGGCGCAGCAGCATCCGAATGAGAACAGTGTCATTCCTGCGCCGCCAGGAACCTCCCAGCTACGGGCAGCTGCCGTAAGCAAGGAGATCACTCGACTCTGCCCCGGGCAAAACTGATTACCCTGCATTATCTTGGTAATGCTGGTACTCATTAAGACTATTTAATTGTTCCGGAATGTATGTTTAACTATTGTTTTGAGCGGGAATGCAATTGAATGAAACAGTTGTACTTAAAAAGATGGAAAATTCTAAAGGGATGTAATGAGAAATCGGGCGGGGATATTGGTGAGAAGAGGTTACGACTCTTTTGAAAGATGGAGGGATTTTGCTAATTCAAGAAAGCAAGCTGAAAGAATCCGAAAGGAGATCGTAGATAAGAAGGGACATTCATTTCTTGATAAAAAAACATTCAAAACGATACGCGAGTATGCATCAGAAACATTTGGGAGTGCTGACTATTGGCCCTGGTTAGCACTTTACGCTGAGATACGGGAAAAATTTGTAGAGGGCTGGATTCCGAATGAGTACTATACATATGAATTGATTCCCGTTTGGAATCCGGTTAAGCTGTCGCAGCTAAGTGTTCTTAAATCTTTTGATCACAGGCTTTTTGGCAGTTTTTCAATAGAGCCGCTCGTGATCAGGATTTCCGGCCAATATTATGATTCAAATCACGCACCTGTAACCATGCATGAGGCCGGCGAGATATTACAGGCACATGATTCAGAAGTGGTTATTAAAAAAGATTTTGGACCAAGTGGAAAGGGGATCACTTTTACTGAATCAAAAAAAGTTGATACGGAATCCATTGCAAAAGGGTTTGATATTGTTATACAGCCTTCTGTGAAGCAACACAAAACATTGTCTGATATATACCCGCATTCGGTGAATACCTTTCGGGTGTTCACTCATCTTGATGAGAATGGTGCAGTTATGGTAAAAGCGGTTATATTAAGATTTGGAGTCGGCGGTTCACGGATAGACAATATTATGAGCGGCGGGTGCTACCTGCCTTTTAGCGGAGGTTCACTGGGAAATACAGCTTACGATGGTTTAGGTTTTGAAACGGGAGAGAAGCATCCGGACACCGGTTACAGGTATGATGAACTCGATCTGCCTTGCATTGAAAAATTAATATCAACGTGTAAAGAGGCTCACACCCTTTTTCCCTACCTTCGGTTTATTGGCTGGGATGTGTGTATAGACCAATCCGGTGAGCCGAAACTGATAGAATGGAATGCCAATAATCCGACAATTTGGAGATATGAAGCAAGGGTCGGGCCATTCTGGAATCAAAAACCTGTATAATTATGATTGGAATTGTAGGCGGTATCGGGCCTTATGCAGGTCTGCATTTGCACAAAGTGATAATGGATCGTGCTGCGGCCACCTGCGACCAGGATTATTTGCCGGTGCTGCATATCAACAATGCATCTTCTGTATCCGATAGAACAGAATTTCTCCTGGGCAACGTACCAGAAAACCCCGGAGTGAGTCTATCTGAACAAATACAAGTTTTGTATAACGCAGGGGCAAGAGTAATCGGCCTGTCTTGTAATACCGCCCATGCATTTCCAATTTACCGGGAAATTGTCGGGCGGGTCAGTGATCTTGAAAACCTGGTACTTGTAAATATGATAGACGAGCTGTTTCTGGAAATTCAAAAAACCGAAAACCATAGAACAGGGTTGCTTGCCACCCTTGGCAGTTATCAGTGCGGAATTTTTAGAGAGTATGCTGCTTCGTATGGAATTGAAGTCTCAGAACCGGATCTGCCAGTACAGAAAATGATTCATGATACGATATACAATATAAAGGATGGAATAAAAGTGACCGGAATTGTGAATGACCGTATCAGGACTTTATATCATTCGGCGATTGAAGATTATAAAGGAAAGAATATCAGGTCTGTTATTTTGGGTTGTACGGAAATATCGATGGCTTTTGATTATACTGATCAAGAGTGCACCATTTACAAAACCGTAGATATCCTGGCAGAGGCGCTAATCAGGGAATATCGTAAAATGGCATGAATTCACGAAAGAACAAATTACACACGGGCGTATTCACTTTTTTCCTGGCAATGTGGGGTATAGCCCATATTGGTCACTTTCTGAGAAAAGGGGATGCATTAGATCCGTTTGTATGGATCTTGTTTCTATTTGCGGTTTTACTTGTTTTTCATCCGCAATCACGAAAGATCCTGATTGCGCTTACCTCTTTTCAGATTTTCTACCTGTTCAGGGAGATGCCATTTACTGATAATCATCTCTACATTATGGGATTCGTAAATGCAGGTTTATTATTCACTGCGATCAGGAGTTTTAAGTCGGATCAGAGCTACATTGAATTTGCAGAACAGTCTGCATCCTATATTTGCGCTGCACTGCTGATTGCCTACTTCTCAGCGGCTTTTGCCAAATTCAATTCCGGTTTTTTTGATCCCGAATACAGTTGCGCGGTTTCAATGTTTTATGATTCCGCATCCGTGATAACAAAAACGGCTTTTCTACCCTATTTCATTGAATCGATTCTTCCATATGCGATTGCGGCGATTGAGCTTTCTATACCTATATTACTGCTTGTCAAAAAAACGAGGCATACAGGGATTATTCTTCTGATTCTTTTCCATCTTGCGATATCCATCAGTCCGACGGCAACAGCGCTGGATTTTACCGTTATGTTATTTGCCTTTTCAGTACTATTTCTTGATGATCGTGCATTACGAGAACTAATAAAGTCTGTACGGTTACTAAGTGATTTTGCTATTCAAACTATCAAATCAAAAAAGTATATAGTTCCGGGGATCGTTATTTCACTTTTAATTTTTCTAAAAGTTGTTTCAAGAGTAACCATGGTAAGCCATAACCTTTATTGGTTTCTACTGGCTCCATTTGCTCTACTGTTCGGTGGACTCATTATTCGAAGTATTGTTAAAACAGGTATCTTCAGAAAATCAGTTATGAGTGAAAACCTGTTTTCTTCTCTGAACTTCACGTATTCTGCGTTATTGGTTCTTCTTTTTTTGAATGTTATAACTCCGTACCTGGGGATTAAAACAACTGGTACATTTACCATGTACAGCAATCTTCAGACAGAAAACGGAAGATCAAACCATTTTATAGCCGGCAGGGTGCCTTTTGATATGCCAATGGATGATCTTGTTCGGATAGAAGAATCGAACCATCCTCATTTAGCCAGGTTTTCCGAAAAAAATGAGATGATAACCTATCATGAATTTGAACGCATTATCTCGGGCAGAAGGAATATAAGTGTGACCTATATAAGAAGCGGAGAGAGAATTTCATACAACTCGTCTGTTGTTGACAAGGAATCCATTGCGATTCACCCGGTTTATCACAAGTTGATCGGACATCGTTCATACACAGCCGGAGAACCTGTCTGCAGGTGGTGATTTTTGATGCAATATTTTTTTGATATGCCGCCCATCAGCATCCAGATAAGAACACTGTTTTTCCCACGTCGCGTATAAATACTTTTTTTTTAAGATTGCAGAATAATCTTAGATTTATTGAGTTCAAAATAAAAAAATGTAAATGAGCCAAAAAATTGGACAGCTGATCAGGCGTAGTTACTCAAAATTTGAGAGATGGAGAAAGTATGCCAATTCAAGAAACCAGGCAAAAAAAATCCGTGATGATGTAATCAAGAAAAAAGGTTATTCTTGTGTTACGGATGATGTCAGAATAAAAATAAAAGACTATGCAAAAGAGAGATTCGGGGATACCGGTTATAGTGCCTGGCTTGAACTCTATGCGGAACTGAGGGAGGAGTTTATCGAGGGCTGGATACCGGAAGATTATTATTCGATTGAAATGATTCCGCAAATGAATCCGCGAAACATTGCCGATATCAGTAATTTAAAAACGTTTGACCACAGGATATTTAAGGAATTCGCTATTGAGCCACTTGCAGTAAAAATCAACGGCAGGTTTTATGACTACAATCAGAGGCCTCTTGATAAAAATCAACTGCTGGAGTTACTTAGGGACTACGGAGATGAAGTTGTTATTAAAAAGGATTTAGCCCCGAGTGGCAAAGATATCATCTTCAAACATTCTGATAACGTAACAGTGCAAGATTTTACGGGAAATCAAGGTTACATTATTCAGCCTTCTGTGAAACAGCATAAGATTTTGAAGGAGCTTCACGGTGCATCAGTGAATACTCTTCGTATTACAACCTTTTTTGAACCTTCTGGAACTATTTCAGTAAAACATATTTCATTACGGTTTGGGATAGAGGGGATTCGCCTGTCAAATATTGGTGCAGGCGGACTATTTGTTTTTCTGGACAATAACGGGACTGTTATTTCAAATGCCTACAACGGGGTAGGACTGGAATCGGGAGATGTGCATCCGGATTCAGGTTTAAAATATAAAGAATTGCAAATACCATCGGTTAAGGAGGCTGTCTCAAAGTGCAGGGCAGCACATCACCAATTTCCGTATTTGAGATTTATCGCTTGGGATGTGTACATAGATCGAGAAGGGAAACCCGGTTTAATTGAATGGAATGCCTGGATGCCCGGCATATGGGAAAATGAAGCACTGATTGGACCGCTGTGGCCGGAGTGGAAGGTTTAGCAGCAAATCTCCGTCTGTCCGGTAAACAGAGAATCAGCCAGGCACCAATTACACTCACTCAAATAAAATCGCTACTTCACTCAATTCTATATTACCGGGCTGACGGAACAACCAGATACACTTTCAGAATCATCGACAACAAGCAGCGCAATGGTGAAAAGGGGTATCTCGTATTTGGTTTCACGCGAAGCACGCAATGATTTTCGCAAAGAGCGCAATGAGTTTTTACCATAGCGACAAATCTCCGTCTGTCCGGTAAACAGAGAATCAGCCAGTCACCAATTACACTCACTCAAACAAAATTGCTCCATCAACCAAAACCACATTACCGGGCTGACGGAACAACCAGCGACACTTTCAGAATCATCGACAACAAGTAGCGCAATAGTGAAAAAAGAGATTTCTCGTATTTGATTTCACGCGAAGCACGCAATGAGTTTTTTTCTTAGCAGCAAATCTCCGTCTGTCCGGTAAACAGTGAATCAGTCAATCACAAATTACACCCACTCAAACAAAATCGCTCCATCACCCAAATCCACATTACCGGGCTGACGGAACAACTGGCGATACTTTCAAGATCATCGACCACAGAGAAGGAGTTTCTTGTATCGGGTTTCACGCGAAGCACGCGATGATATTCGCAAAGAGCGCAATGAGTTTTTTTCTTAGCAGCAAATCTCCGTCTATCCGGTAAACAGAGAATCAGCCAATCACAAATTACACTCACTCAAACAAAATCGCTCCTTCACCCGAATCCACATTATCGGGCTGACGGAACAACAGGCTCAACCCAGGCGGGATGGAGCTCATTTTTGAACGTGTTAGCTAACTCCCTTTACTACAGGCATTATCCAGCCTACTGCCACCAAAAGGGAGATCCGCCGGCAGTCGGAGAGGCTTTCTCCACTCCGGCCCAAAAATCGGGCCTCCAGTCGAAATGACAATTATACTTTTTATGGGTGCGCGGCGTATCATATTCTGATGAGAACAACGCCCATTCCACGCCGCGATGGAAACGATGGATCATTGTAGGCGGCGTGGTATAAAATTATCTTTGTCAATTGATTGAATAAGTCGCCCAGTATAAAAAAAAGCCTCCTGTCATTCCGGCCAGAGGGAGTCCCGGTATTTTTTTGTCGGGACGACTGTAGCAGAGGAACCTCCTTAGTACGGTCAGCTGCCTTGTACAGGAATATCCATCCACTTCTCCGGATCGAAATACAATGAGGAGGAGAGCAATGAACGGAATGAAGTCGAGCACATCTTTTCCCAGCGATAGAGAAATCTTTTTACTACAGGCTATTTTTATTCTCAGCCTTTGAGTAAAGGATTCAATTCAGTTTATTATTTTTTCTCATTATAGTAACAGAAAGCAAGGAATTGAAAATCAAAAAAAATTAAATTTTCAATTCAATAAACGGGCACTCATTATGGTTGAACAGGTACGGAGATAAAATTCTCAGTAAACGGGGCAAGAAAATTTTTCCAGAAACATTGGAACTTTCTAATAAAACCTGGATAGGAGGTTAATTCATGTGTGAAAATATTGTAACATTCGCCAATTTGGGTGCTCTTGTGTAAACGAAATTCCAATAAACTGACAGGCTATAGTGCAGTGTAAATACCTTACTGAATCATGTGGCTGAAAACCAAACGTTGTTTTATCGATACGTAAAAATATGAGATTTATTAGTATAGCAATTCTTTTTCTTTGGGTGATAAACGCTGAATTATTGACGGCGCAAAACAAAGATAGTGCAGAAGGGGACTGGGAGGCCCTGATGGAGCTCTATAATGATCTTGGCGGTGATAACTGGAAAAATAATTCCGGATGGGGAACAGGTAGCGTTGTGACGAATAGTTGGTATGGCGTCGAAGTGGATGAAAATAATCGTGTAACATCTCTAAATCTTTCTGGTGTTCTAAAAGGAGCAGATGGTATAGTAGGTGGAAATAATTTAGTTGGCAATAGATTGACTCCTAAGCTCGGAAATTTGAAGAAAGTACAATACGTCAACCTTAAATACAATAAAATTGTTGGAGCCCAATTGCCCCCTGAGTGGAATCAAATGGTAGAGTTAAGAGAATTATATCTTAATGGGGTTGAGCGTCAGCCAGATGAAAAGTTTTCAAGACATCCGGGAAAGGATTCAGAGGAAGTATTTGCTTCCAATAAACTTACCGGAAAGTTACCACCTGAATGGGGCGTATGGTCAAATATTGAGCGGATTGAAATTCACTGGACTGCAGACCCAAATAATCCTGATAATGGAATTACAGGAACAATACCGAATGAATGGGGGAATATGACAACGTTGAGAGGCCTTTATTTAGCAAGAAATAGAATGTCTGGTGAAGTGCCTAAAGAGTTGGGTAATTTAACTGAATTAAACCATCTTCAACTTGAAGGAGGTCGAACCGAATTTGTAACTGAAAAATTTTCTGGCCCACTTCCAGCTGAATGGGGTGGTGCAAATGGCTTCCCAGGCATGCTTAAGTTAACGGAATTAAGAATAAATAGTCAAGAATTCACACTATTTCCTGATTCATTTCAAAATATGAAGATGCTATGGACATTAGTAATATCAAACAATAAGTTTAATAATTCATTCCCGTCTTGGTTAGGAAATGGAAATTTCCAAAATAGAATTGTTAAAACAAACCCGAATCCCGATGCAGTTCCAATAGAAGCTTATCATCAAGGTCTAAGTACAATAATAACTGGAAATAATGAATGGACTGGCGATTTACCTGACTTTTCAAAAATGACTTGGACAAGTACATTTAATGCATTCAATGGGAAAATAAATGGAAACTTTCCAGCTGATGCATCAGGACTTACTAGAACAATACAGTTTGATATTGGAGGTAATAATGTCAGTGGTTCAATGCCTTCTTTGGATACTTGGGGTCGATTAAGGTTTATAAATGTCCAATGGAATAATTTGAGTGGGTCATTGCCTGAATTGGCAACTTGGGCTTCAGATTTTAGAAACAGTCAATGGCAAGGTAATAATTTCAGCGGTTCTATCCCCGAAAGCTGGAATTTTCCCGGAAGTAATGAGATTTTTCGATTATGGCTGCACGATAATGACCTGTCCGGCCCGATTCCCGAACGATTGGCCGACCCCGGCCACAGTTACAGCAGCGGGTTTCGTGTGGATGGCAACCGGTATCTGTTTAAAGACCTTGTTCCGTTTATTGAGCTTGGGCCAAATAATTTTACCTATGCGCCGCAAAAACCGTTTGGGACAGAGAGAACGGTCACGCAAGCGGCCAGCCAGCGTGTTGAGCTCGAATTCACGGAGGTTTCTCATCCCGATAACCGCTACCAGTGGGTGAAAAACGGATCGGATATTTCCGGGGCAACGTCCCGGACACTCACGATCTCTTCTATGAGCGATTCCGACCAGGGCACCTATACCCTGCGGGTAACCAATCCCAAAGCTCCCGATTTAACGCTTACAAGTGTGGGAATAGAGCTTGTTTTAGGAGACGGCAGCAGTGATACGAATGAACCTCAGCAGCCGGATACACCGTCCCTGCTAAATCCTTCCGATAACAGCACGGATCTTTCTGTATCACCTCTGTTTGAGTGGTCGGAAGTTTCTGCCGATACCTATCGGTTACAGGTTTCGGAATCTTCAGATTTTACCAATCCGGTTGCAGATATTGAGAATTTAAGTGGAACGTCATCGCAGGTTGACAACCTGAACTACGGGAGCTCTTATTTCTGGCGGGTGAAAGCTGTGCTGAATGGTGTTGAAGGGGATTGGAGTTTACCAAATGAATTTAGTACGCGTACTGAACCTGTTAGTATACCAACTGAACCACAGCTTTTATCACCGGAATCTGGTGCTACCGGACTGAGCAGGAGCCCTTCCCTAAGCTGGAGCCAGGTAACGGATGCAGAAACGTACACGATACAACTGTCTTTGTCTCAAACGTTTGACACTTTAGTCAATGACCTGTCCGGTGTTGGCGGAACGGGTATGACCGTATCCGGACTGGATTTTGAAACGGAATATTTCTGGCGCGTGCAGGCTGTAAATGAAGCCGGCGCGGGCGGCTGGTCAGAAACAAGATCATTCACCACACTGGATGAACCACTGGCTGAGCCGGGTGTCCCGGTATTGGCATCTCCTGCAGCCGGTGCCACAGATGTCAGCCGAAGTCCGCTCCTGGATTGGGATGTGGCAGCAAACGCCGCAATGTACCGCCTGCAGGTTTCAACATCCCAGGCGTTTGAAACCCTGGAAACGGACGAAACCGATATTTTTGAGAGTGAATTCTCGGTATCAGGTCTGGATTTTGAAACCATCTACTACTGGCGGGTGAAGGCGGTCAATGAAACCGGGGAGAGCGGCTGGAGCCAGACCCGGTTGTTTACGACACTGGATGAACCTCTTTCTGCTCCCTCAAGCCCCGGATTAATATTACCGGAAGCAAACAGCACAGAGGTCAGCAGGTCACCCGAACTGAGCTGGAGCACCCCGGCTGATGCCGAAACATACCGTGTACAGGTATCGGTAACTTCGGGCTTCGGATCACCGGTTGTGGATCTGAATAATGTAAGTGAATCCGGTATTGTTGCTGAAAATCTCAACTATAGCACCACCTATTTCTGGCGGGTACTTGCAGCCAATGATGCAGGACAGAGCAGCTGGTCTGAAATCCGCTCTTTTACAACACGCGAACAGCCGCTGCTTCCCCCCCCGGCACCGCAGTTGGTTTCCCCGCAATCAGGCAGTGAGGAGATCAGCAGTATCAATCACACATTTACGTGGAATGATACAGAGGGTGCCGAGAGTTATCGCTTGCAGTTTTCAGTTGGTAATAATTCGTTTTCTCCCTCTATTGACATTGAAAATATTAACGATATCTCTCGCACAGTTGAGGGACTTGAACCCGAAACGACTTACCTGTGGCGGGTGCAGGCCGCTAATGGTGCCGGCTCGAGTGACTGGTCAGAAATCTGGTTTTTTGTTACGGACGAGGCTGCACCATTGCCATCCCTGCCGCTCGCCAACTCAACCAATGTTGAACTTGCACCTTCGTTTACATGGAACAGCCTGAATGCGAAAGAATACATCTTGCAGGTAAACCGGGCAAATACCGGCGAAACTGTGGTTGAGGAGTCTGTTGCCGATACAACGTTTACGGTTTCTTCAGAATTGAGTCCGCTTACTGTTTACCGGTGGAGGGTTAAAGCGGTGAGAGATAGTGTTGAAGGCGAGTGGGGTCCGTCGATTGCTTTTACGACGGGGAACCCGGACGGTGATTCCGGTAATGACGATGATAACGGGGATGAAGATGATGGAAATGATGGCGATGATGGTTTGGGAGATAACCGGGATGAAGAGATTACAACCATTGAGCAGAACTATCCCAATCCGTTTAACCCGAGTACGGTGATTCAGTTCCGGCTGGCTGAAGCCCAGCAGGTATCTCTCAAAATTTACAACCTGGCGGGGCAGCGTGTAGCCACTCTTGTGAGCGAGCCTCTTTCGGCGGGCACACATTCGAGGGTCTTCGATGCAGCGGGACTGGCGAGTGGTATCTACTTTTACAGGCTTATTACCGAGAGAAACGTTTTTACCAAAAAGATGACGCTGATCAAGTAAAATCACGGATGAAGCTGATTTACATCCCCTCTGCGCTTCGTGGCGGCCTTGGCGGTTTATCCCCTGCAAGAACGAGGCTCACAGGATGTGTAACCGCAGGGGACGCGGAGAAACGCGAAGGGATTTCACGCAATGCACACAAAGATTTGCGCAAAACCCGCAAAAAATCAGTTTAAGGATGAAAAGAAATTGAATTTTTTGGAAAAAAGTACCAAATCAACAATTTTTTACTGCTTACTGCTTACTGCTTACTGCTTATTGCTTTTAACCACAGTGTTTCACAGTGGCATGCACAGAGTACCACAGAGTTACATTTCGATAATGGCATCATCCAAAACACTGTGTGACTCCGCGCCAAACACTGTGTTACACAGCGGTTAAATCTCTGATAGCCATCTAAAGGCGTGCATGTAGCATAGGCTAAAAAAAAACGTACAACCAGAGAACTCTTTGCATATTCTTTGCGTAATCTTTTTCATGGCGATCTTCGCGTGAAACTCGAGGGGGTTCACGCAAAGACGCAAGGCCGCAAAGAATTGTGCGAAGCCCGCAAAAAATCAGTTTAAGGATGAAAAGAAATTGAATTTTTTGGAAAAAAGTACCAAATTAACACATTTTTTTACTGCTTACTGTTTTCAACCACAGATTTTCACAGAGGTATGCACAGAGTACCACGGGGTTATACATTCAGATCAATAGCTTTCAAAATATCATGTATATATAATTTCTGATCTCTCAAAGCTCAATTAAATCTTTAGAAATTTGAGATTTCATCTCTTTTTTTACGTTTTTTTCCGGGACAACATCAACAGAAACTCCAAGTTTATTTTCCAGGTATTTTGTCAGTCCGGCCCATCCGAATAAGGTGGCACCTGTTTCAAAGTGTACAAGAATATCAATATCACTTTTTCCAGTAGCTTCATTCCGGCTGTATGACCCAAAAACCCCCCGAATTTCAGCCTTATATTTTTTTTTAATTTCGTCTCTGTTGTTTTGGAGAATTGATTTAACAGACTCAATATTAACTGTATTATTTTCTTTCATTTTATGGGTCTCTTGTAAGAAATAATGAAAATTGAATATCCTCATATTTGATAACGATAGTGAAGAATATTAAAGTTTGCAATTCTAAATCAAAACATGCGAGCGTAGACTACCAGCGTTTGGGCCATTACCCTGATCCTCCCTATTCTTTCGGCCTGCCGGTTTTGAGTTTACTGTGGGATTAACCACAGATTATCATAGAGTACACCGCAAATTCACACAGATGAATAGAGTACATGGCTTCAGACTCATTCTGTGAAAATCTGTGCATCAATCTGTGAAACTCTGTGGTAAAAAACCTCAGCGAGCAATCCACCACCTGCATTCCTCCGCGCCTCGTGGCGGACTTTGCGTGAAACTCCCTTAGCGTTTCTCCGCGTCCCATGCGGTTACACCCTCTGTAAACCTGAATCTTGCAGGAGATTAATCGCAAAGCGCGGTAAGATTTTCGCTAAGCCCGCGGAGAATGAATCAATTCATGAATGAAAGGAGATATATTTTTGGAAAGAGGAGCCAAATCAACAAATTTTTACTGCATACTGCATACTGCATACTGCATACTGCATACTGCATACTGCATACTGCATACTGCATACTGCATACTGCATACTGCCAATTTCCATGCAATAACATCTAAGAGAATTTTAACTGCTTTTGGTTACTGTTAAGACTAATTTATGTCACATGCGATGACTTTTGAAGTGAGAAATATACCAAATGGATTTAAAAAACAGATTTAAAAGTAATACCTACTTGTACAGACTTTGGTTTTATGCCATAAGAAGCAGAACCGGGGATAAAGTAAGGCTTCCTGAAAAGAGCGACCATCTGTTTTTGGATGGATATCCAAGATCAGGAAATACCTACTTATCTGGGTTACTGCGTTTTGCCCATCGAGATTTGAGATTTGCCAGTCATCTTCATGTGACTGCTTCAATAAAAATGGCTTTGGAAAAAGATGTTCCCGTTTTTGTTCTGATGAGATCACCAGAAGATGCTGTCGTTTCAAATTTGTATAATAAAGTTCAGAAAAAAAAATTAGTACCGGGTCAAAAATTAGCGGATGAATTGTTGATACAGTACATCAATTACTACTCGCTTGTTGAAAAAAATTTAAATAAGCTGTCGGTGATTTTGTTTGAATCTGCGATTGATAATAAAACTGGTTTTTTGGAAATAGTTACAAAGAAAATTGATCCATCAAATTCAGTGAATTTCCAGGAGATCATTCAAAGTTTTGACCAGCGAATGAAAGAGAAAGAAAAAGTTAAAATTACAGCCACATCAGCTTTGCCGAACGAGAAGAGGAAAGAGTTTAAGAAGTCAAATATTCATTTAGTAATAGGCTCAAAATTTTATAAGAAAGCTGTTCGGATATATCAGAATGTTGGTGCCAGTGCTTTGATATGAAAAATCGTGCAAAGAAAAAATATTGCTTTGTAATCCATTCTCTTGGCCCAGGTGGCATGGAACGAGTAATGTCGGAACTGCTGCATCATTTTGCCGGGAAAAATGATACAGAATTACATCTCATTCTTTATGGTAAGGGGAGAAAAAAATTCTATTCAATTCCGGATGATGTCAAAGTACATCAGCCGGGCTGGGAGTTTGATGATTCCAGGAGGATATTTTACACGATTAAAACACTGATTTACCTGAGAAAAAAAGTTCAGGAAATAGATCCAATATCTGTACTCAGTTTTGGTGAATTGTGGAATAATTTTGTACTGGTCTCACTATTGGGAACCGGTTATAAGGTATATGTTTCGGATCGATGCCAGCCAGATAAAAAACTGTCTGGATTTCACGAGAAACTCAGAAAAATTTTATATCCTAAAGCTGCCGGCATCATTGCACAAACTTCTACAGCCAAAGGAATCTATTCTAAAAAAAAGTTGAATAAAAATATCAAAGTGATCGGGAACCCCATTCGTCAGATTCATAACAATAATGTTGAATCGGGCAGGGACAATATTGTTTTAACCGTGGGAAGATTGATCAAAACCAAGCATCATGATCGTCTTATAAAAATTTTCAGACAATGCAGAACTGATAATTGGAAACTGGTGATAGTAGGAGGAGATGCTCAAAAACAGAATGGAATGGAAAGGCTGCAAAATCTTAAACAAAAATTGGGAATGAATGGAGATGTTGTTCTGACGGGTAATGTAAAAGATGTGGAGTACTATTATAATAAAAGTAAAATATTTGCATTTACCTCGAGTTCAGAAGGATTCCCCAATGTGATAGGCGAGGCAATGTCATCAGGTTTACCAGTAATATCATACGATTGTATAGCCGGGCCGTCCGAGATGATTAAGAGTGGAGTAAATGGCTATTTAATAGAGCAGTTTGATGATGAGGATTTTCAAAAAAAATTATCTGAATTGATTAAAAATGAGAATTTAAGAGAACAAATGGGTTCCATGTCAAAAAAAATGATCGAAAATTTTTCTGTGGAATCAATTGGCGAACAGTTTTTTTCATATATCACTGAGGGAAAATGAAAATTGTTCAAATTAACACGACAGTAAATACAGGCAGCACCGGCAGAATAACTGAGGAAATAGGTGAGAAAATTATAGAAGCAGGGTATGATAGCTATATAGCCTATGGCATTAAAAGAGAAAACCCCAGTAAGTCCAAATTAATCAAAATCGGCGGAATTGCAGACCGGTATATGCATGCAGGATTGACAAGGATTTTTGATCTGCATGGTTTTGGATCAAAGCGAAGTACTGAAAAATTGATTGAGAAGTTGCGTAAAATTGACCCTGATGTCATTGGACTTCATAATTTGCATGGTTATTACATAAATATTGAACTACTGTTCAATTACCTGAAGGAGGTACAAAAACCGGTTATTTGGACCCTTTTCGACTGCTGGGCATTTACCGGGCACTGCACCTATTTTGATTCCATCGGGTGTGAAAAGTGGATAGAGGGTTGTTTCAGCTGCCCTAAAAAAACAAGATACCCGGCCAGTTACGGTCTTGATAATTCGAAAATGAATTATAAAAGAAAAAAAGAGCTTTTCACCGGCTTGAACAATTTAACTATTGTGACTCATTCCAATTGGCTTGCTGAATTGGTAAAACGGTCTTTTTTAAAAAAATATCCTGTAGAGTTAATTCGGTCCGGTATAGATTTAAATAAGTTTTCAATAAAAAAAGATATTCCCGGCCTATTAAAGGGAATGGATAAAAAAATTGTCCTGGGTGTCGCCAGTACCTGGAGTGAAAGAAAAGGATTGAATGATTTTATTAATCTGAGTAGGAGGTTAGGTGAGAATTATCAGATTGTTCTTATCGGTCTTAGTGAGCGGCGAAAAAAATTATTACCGGGTAATATTATCGCACTTTCAAGGACTGAAAGTGTTGAGGAGTTAGCTTCATATTATAGTGCTGCTGATGTATTTGTAAATCCGACAACAGCCGATAACTTTCCAACAACCAATTTAGAGGCATTAGCTTGTGGCACACCGGTCATTACTTATGACACCGGGGGCAGTCCGGAGGCAATAAGTAAGCACACCGGAGTTGTTGTACAGAAAGGTGATATAAATAGGTTGCATACTGCCATTTTGAGTTTTACGAAAATTGATAAAACAATTATCTCAAAAGAATGCCGATTAAGAGCAGAGATGTTATTTAATAAACAAGATAGATATGAAGAATATCTTGATTTAATGTTGACGGTTGATCAATAATGGCAACCGGAGAAACAGGGTTAAGTAATGGTTATTAATAAATTAAAATTCAATTTGAAAAACATTCCTGGCTGGAGCACAAAAAGAAAGATAGTAATATTTGAAAGTGACGACTGGGGTTCAAATCGGATAGCGTCATCTGAGAACTATCATTCATTGCTTAGTATGGGAATCCCGGTTAATCGAAGTGCCTACAACAGATATGATACCATTGAAAGAAGTTCAGATTTGGAAGCGCTTTTTGATGTTTTGTCTACCGTTACAGATATGAATGGTAGGCATGCTGTATTTACACCATTTTTGAATCTTGCAAATCCCGACTTTGAGCGTATTAAAGATTCAGGTTATAAAGATTATTATTATGAGACATTTGATGATACATTAAATCGTTACGGTGAGCGTGAAAAGGTTTTGCGTCTATATCAAGAGGGTATAGATTCCGGGATATTTGAACCCCAATTTCATGGGAGAGAACATCTAACAGTTTCTTTATGGATGAACTTTCTTAAGAATGGACAAGGAAAAATTCGTGACGCTTTTGATCAAAAATTTTATGCCTATCCTGAACAGTCTCTCACGGATGTTGCAGGAGCATTTCGCCCCGCATTCTATTTTGAATCTAGTGAAGAGATACCTTTTTTGAGAGAGAGTATCAGGGAAGGGATTGAGATATTCGAAAAACTAATTGGATACCGGGCAACGGTTTTTGATCCGCCAAATGGTGTTTTTCCGGGCATACTTGAAAAAGATTTGCTGAAGGCAGGTGTACACACCATTGTTACGAACAGAGTACGTCCGGAGCCACAAGGTGACGGTGAAGTTAAAAAAAAGTATTTTACATTTGGCCAGGTAAACAGTCTCGGCCAAACCTATTATATCAGGAACTGCCAGTTTGAACCTTACAATAACCGGTCGGTTGATCACTGCCTCTCTATGATGAAAGCCGCATTCCGGTGGGGCAAACCTGCTATTATTTGTACACACAGAGTGAATTTTAATGGCGGGATTGACACGAAAAACAGGGATAAGGGTTTGCGGGAACTAAAGGAACTGTTAGATAGAATGCTGAAAGAGTGGCCGGATATTGAATTTATGAGTTCAGGAGAATTTGCCAAACTTTTGAGAAAGGAAACTGCAATATAGAATTTTATTATTTGATTGTTTTAATCGATATGCTGGTAAATTATACAGATCTTGACCTAACGTGAGTTTATGTAAAAGGGGATTTTCGTAGTCCGTAGATGTGTTCAAATTTATCCAACTGAAACAGGCATCAATTTTTATGGGTAATTCAGTATTGCCAAAGATTCTATACAACGGTTTTGACCTGCTCAACAGGGGCGAGCTTGAAAAGTACTATGAGTGCGTCAGGGAGAAGAACAGAGAACAGGTACCCTTCGGGAATTCTGAAATTGAAGGCTTTCTGAGAATGTGGGGTTTTGACCCGGTTCTCGAGAATAATCCCCTCATGAATAAAGAGGAGATAAAAAAATGGACAGAAAAAGTGAATCCGTCTGATATCCACAGCTGGGCATATACAGGCGGTTCTTACGGTGAACCGCTTCGGATTCCATACTCAAAACGGAGAGGAATCATCCGGACTGCCACGTTTAAATATTTTAATGAGGCGGCGGGATACCGGCTGGGGGATCCTTTTTTTCTGATCCGCGCCAAGAATAAATCCTCATTTATAAAATATCTTCGGAATGAACATATTTTTATCCCGGGAGACATATCGGAGCCGAAGATCAGGGAGTTCGTACATGAACTGAGGGAGAAGAGAATAAAAGTGCTGATGGGATACCCGACTGTGATGTATGAAGTTGCCCTCTATTTAGAACGGAATCCTTCTGAAAAAAGAGACCTTTCAATTAAATCGCTGATTTCGGTCTCCGAACCGCTTGAGGATTTTAAAAGAAAAGCTGTTCGTGATGCTTTTGACTGTGATTTTGTTGACCGTTACAGCAATGAGGAGGTTGGGTTGATTGCACAGCAAAAAGAGTTCGGTGGCGATTATTATGTAAACAAATTTGGCGTATACGTTGAGGTTGTTGACCCGGAAACGTTAAAACCGGTGGATGAGGGCGAACAGGGAAGGGTGGTTGTAACTGATCTTTGCAATGACCTGGTACCGGTAATCCGGTACGATACGGGTGATCTTGCTACGGTTGTCAGCTACAGGGACGGGCAGCTTGTAACCATCAGGGATATTGTTGGAAGGGTGTCGGAACAGATTTTTTCTGTGGCCGTTAATCCGGTGTCGCCCCTGATGCTTGGTCCGTATATCTATAAACCTCTGTCGAAACAAGGCCCGGTGTACCAGTACCAATTCGCACAGACGTCAGCCGGCAGTTACGAATTGAGGATAAAAACAGGTAAAGATGATATTTCAGATCAAATAACAGATGAAATTACGGGTGGATTGAAACATGTGCTGGGTGACGAAGCTGAAATAACGGTTGTTTTTTGTGAAAATATTAAACCTCAGCCTTCAGGTAAGCGTCCTATTTATAAAAATGAAATTGGAGATCAAACAAGATGAAAAGACTTTTTGATTTTATTTCAGCTCTTTGTGGTTTGATACTGCTCTCACCACTGTTTTTATTGATATCGATCCTGGTTGCCGTAAAACTTGGCCGCCCTGTTTTTTTTACACAAAAAAGACCGGGCCTGAATAGTAAACCATTCAAAATGATTAAGTTCAGGACCATGACAAATGGAAAAGCTGACAATGGCGAGTTACTGCCCAATGACAAAAGAATGACAGCATTTGGCAGTTTTTTGCGATCAGCAAGCCTGGATGAACTGCCGGAGCTGATCAATGTACTGAAAGGCGATATGAGCCTGGTGGGACCACGACCACTTCTGATGGATTATCTGCCCTACTTTTCTGAGAGACAGATGAAAAGACATGATGTGCGACCCGGAATTACCGGCTGGGCACAGGTGAACGGCCGGAATGCAATCGGATGGGATCAAAAGCTTGAGTTTGATGTGTGGTATGTGGAAAATCAAAGCTTTTGGCTGGATCTGAAAATTCTCTTTTTGACTTTTCTGAAGGTTTTTAAACGGGAAGGAATTTCACATGAAGGACATGTGGGAATGCCGCGTTTCGATGAACATGTAAAAAAACAGACATCAACAGAATGAATATATTAATCACAGGAGTTGGCGGTCCGACTCCGCGCTCATTTGTACGTGCGGTTAAAAACTCTGAAAACCCTATATCCCAATCTGTAAAGTTTATCGGGGTAGATTGTAATCCCCTGGCCTACGGATTGTACGATCGTTCGCTTTTTGATTCATCGTATGTTATTCCGAGAGCAGATGATGAGGGATATTGGGCATCCCTGAACCAGATTATTGAGGCCGAAGATATTGACGCAGCGATTATTCTGCCTGAAGTTGAAGTTATGGAGTGGGCTGCAAATTGCTCAGAGTTGTCACGGCAGATTAAAACGCATTTACCGGGGTTTGACCTGGCAGAGGTTCTGGTGAACAAACATCAGCTGCACAGGTATTTAGAGGATTCTGACTGGATTCCGAAATTTGAGAGGGTAGATCCGGCAGGATATGATTATAAGAAAATTGCAAACGTAATCGGTGAGCCCTTTTGGATCAGAAGCACCGAAGGTTCAAGCGGATTGGGATCACTGAAGATTGAATCCGAAGGAGCCCTGAATCAGTGGGTCTCCATCAATAGCGGTGTGAAGGAGTTCATAGCTACAGAATTTCTGCCCGGACGCAATATGGCATGTAAAATGCTTTATCACGATGGAGAGTTAAAACGAACCGCCTGTGCAGAAAGAGTGGAGTATATCATGGCGAAAGTTGCACCCTCCGGAATTACCGGGAACACCTCTTTTGGACGGTTAATCAATGAGCCCGGGTTGGTAAAAATTTCAGAAAAAGCTCTTGAAAAGATATCCGGAGAAATCAATAGCAAGTTACATGGGATATTTACGGTTGATTTTAAAGAGGATAGCGATGGAACCCCGAAAATTACCGAGATAAATATTCGTCACGTAGCGTTCACTTCGTCAATTGCAGCCGGGGGAGCAAACATTCCCCTCGATACGGTTGAAGCAATGCTCAATGACTCCTGGTCTGATATGAAACGAGTGGATTATACCTACAGTGAACCGTGGATATTTTTACGCGATGTTGATTCGGTACCGATTTTGATGAAGGAATCTGATCTGTTTGGGTAGATCATCGAAACCTCCAAGGGCGCTTTTTGCACCTTGAAGAGTTGAGAGGGGACTGGAAGTATGTAGTAATTAGTAATTAGTATTTAGCGTAGTGGAGGGTATAGGGCATAGAGCGCAGAGCTTAGAGCTTGTAGGATATATTATAAAATTTTTTATGCGATTTTATTGAAGGTGTTAAACTTGTGATTTTGTAACTTTCCGGGCTTAGCGTAATCTTTTTTTTTGCGGTCTTTGCGTGAACCTCGTTTTTGTTTCACGCAAAGCTCGCAAAGATTTTCGCAAAGGACGCGGAGTCGTTTTTTTAGTATTTAGTAGTTAATAAGTAGTATATGGTGAAGGATACCGGGGATCTTATATTGTTATAAATTTAATTTTTATATCATTAACATTAGTAGTTTATTTCAGTAGACATGAAAGAATATAAAGACTATAAGGATTTCACTTAGTCGCGGAGGGCACAGTGCTCAGTGCTCGGAAGTGTACTTAGTATGTAGTAATTAGTATTTAGCGTATCAGAGCAAGTAATTATTTATTCAGGGCGCAGGATTTAGAAAGATATCTATTTCAGGTGAATGGTATAAATGTCAGGAAATTTTAAAAGGGTGAAATCAAGATCAGCGGTTTTCCTTTTGAAGTACGGTAAATTGAGAAATGGTTGTCAAGTGTAAAAACCTTCCCGGATGATCTCTTTTCATACATTTGAACAAGACAGGCATCGGCGAAGGAAGCCGGAAGGTTGTTATATTTGATTATTATTTCCCGGATTCTTTGCACCTGATCAGAATTCCTAAGAACCGGAGATATTTTTAAGTGTCCGCGCTGAATAAAGGTGAATAAATATTCCGGTGATATTCCGCTTCCCAGCATTAAAAAGACTGTTTCAGCGATTACTGCCTCACAAGTAACAAGAGGTTCTGTAATGTTTGCAAATTGATCTCCTGTCCAACGATTATATTGATCATTTTTATCAAAAAAGGCATATAACGGACCTGTATCAATGAATATAGTCACTTTCCGAATCCTTCCAGGTATTTTGGGTTCGTCGAGGCATCTCCCGGTCCCCGGCCTGAGCCGTATAAATCCCTGTTAAGATCTAAAAGTGAACCGGCTTTGGCTTTTAAGGATTTTTCGTTTACTTCTTGCTCCACCAGATCGAGTACGGCCCGTTTTTGACTTACGCCACGCCGACGTGCAAGGATTCTGATTTTCTCTTTTTGTTCCGGTGTTAATTTCATACCGAACCAGACCGTTTTTTTCTTTTCTTTTTGTTTATTCATTATGCTATCATCAATTATGGTTGCAACTAATATATTAACGTTGCAACTTGGTGACAAGTATTGTTTAGCGGAGACTTGTAGAAGTATTTAGTAATTAGTATGTAGTATTTAGCGTGTCAGCATGATGTTTGTGTCCATAACATTAGTAGTCAATTTCAGTAGAAATGAAAAAATATAACGGTTACAAGGATTTGATTGTTTATCAGAAGGCATTTGAATTGAGTGTTAAAATTTTTGATCTGACCCTTAAGTTTCCTTCTGAAGAAAAGTATTCGCTCACAGATCAGATCAGGCGGGCATCCAGGTCAGTTGGTGCAAATATTGCTGAAGCCTGGCCAAAGCGTATTTATCCAAAATCTTTTGTGGCCAAACTCGTAGACTCTCAGGCAGAAGCTGTTGAGGTCAATCATTGGCTTGATTTATCTTTAGCACATTCATACATGAGCAAAGAACAACATTCAGAACTATTTGAATTAAACATTGAAATCCAAAAAATGTTAGACAGCATGATCAGAAAACCAGAAAAATTCATCAGAAGAAATTAAATCCCTAAAAACTGCTTACTATTACCGACATAGGAAACACTTACAACTTGGATCAAATGAAAACTGTCCGAAAATACTTTTAAAAACACTACCTACTATATACTACCCCGACAGAGGAATGCATTTGCCATTTGGCTCAAACTCAAACTGTCTGAAGTTGCTACCTACTAAATACTACATACTAATTACTTTTCAATAAAAACAACCCCAAGCCCTGAGCTCCGCGCTCTCTGCCCTTTACAAAAAAATGATCCGATTCCTACTCGACCCATTCAACATTTTTTGGCTGCTTCTGCTGATTAGCCTGGTTGCTTTTCTTGGTAAAAAGGAACGTCTGCTAAAATGGATGATTGGCATTACAATTGGCTGGTTTTTGATCTCTTCAACACCGCTGGTTCCGAATTTGCTGCTGAACTCCCTGGAAGACCGGTACGAGCCTCTCAATATAGAACAACTGACAGACAGGGAGGCTGAGTATCACATTGTGATCCTGGGTGGCGGACACGGCTTCGATGATCGTCTGCCGCCGAATTCATTGTTATCAACGCAAGCACTAATGAGGCTTTCAGAAGGTATTCGCCTGCACAACCAGTTGCCAAACAGCAAGCTTGTTTTATCCGGTTTTTCTTCGAGCGGACGAACAACACAGGCAGAGATGTTGCGAAACACAGCGCTGCTCCTGGGTGTGGATGAAAAGAATACAATCATGCAAAAAGAGCCGGGTAACACATACGAGGAGGCAAAGATCTATTCGGAGCAGTTTGGCAATCGTTTTCCGGTAATTGTTGTAACAAGTGCTGCTCATATGCCCAGGGCAATGATGTCGTTCAGAAAATTTGGTGTTGAGCCAATGGCGTCTCCTACGCACTACAGGTTGAAAGAGAGCTGGAAAGAGGTTAAGTTTGGTTTCCCGTCGATGAGAAACATGGAAAATTTAAAAAGCAGCTTAACTGAATATGTCGGTATGCTCTGGTACCGATTGCGGCAATGATAGTTCGATCATTTATAAAATGTATTAAAAATATATTAATTAAAGCATTGTAATAAACATTTTCACTATAAAACGATAATTTACTACCAACAAATAATTACTATTTAATAAAAAAAGAAATCAGACATGAAGAAAAAAGCATTAGTTTGCGGGGCAGGAGGTTTTATTGGAGGACATCTGGTTAACCGCTTGAAAGATGAAGGATACTGGGTGCGAGGAGTAGACCTGAAAGAGAACGAATTCGGCAATATGAATGCAGACGAATTTATCCTTGGTGATCTGAGAGATGCTCAAGTAGTAAGCAAGGTAGTTACAAATGATCTTGACGAAGTATATCAGCTTGCGGCAGATATGGGAGGTGCAGGTTTCGTATTTACAGGTGATAATGATTCCGATATCATGCATAATAGTGCACTATGTAATCTCCATGTCCTTGAGGAAGCAAAAAGTAAGGGGATTGCTAAAATATTTTACTCCTCTTCAGCATGTATTTATCCCGAATACAATCAGATGGATCCTGACAACCCGAAGTGTTCAGAAGAGAGTGCATATCCTGCAGAGCCGGACAGCGAGTATGGCTGGGAAAAATTGTTTAGCGAGAGACTCTATCTTACCTACAAAAGAAATCACGGAATCGACGTAAAGGTAGCACGGTTTCACAATATTTTTGGTCCACAGGGTACATGGGATGGCGGCCGCGAAAAAGCGCCGGCAGCGATTTGCCGCAAAGTAGCATTGGCTGAAGAAGGCGGAGAAGTCGAAGTTTGGGGAGATGGTAAACAGACTCGCTCTTTTCTTATTGTAGATGAATGTGTTGAGGGCATAAGAAGATTAATGGAGTCTGACTTTTCGGGCCCCGTCAATATAGGTTCTGACGAAATGATTTCAATCCAGAACTTCACTAAAATGGTAATTGATATCTCAGAAAAAGATCTTACGATCACAAATATAGAAGGTCCGACCGGTGTTGCAGGTCGTAATTCAGACAATAAAATGATTAAGGAAAAACTTGGATGGGCCCCGTCTCAGCCGCTTAGAAAAGGGGTAGAAGAAACTTATAAATGGATTCAGAAAGAAATTGGGGAACGTGAAGCAATCAAAGCATAGTATCATTCGAAAACTTGAAGAGATTAGCCCGGAGCCTACAGCACATGGTTCCGGTTCCAAGTTCGTGTTTCGAGCAAATAATCAAATGCCTCATATGTCCACACAAGTAGCTTTTGGCATTTTTAAACCTGGAGAGGCGTGTGAGGAGCACCTACACCCCACGATGTACGAATATTTCTATTTTATATCGGGAGAGGGAACTTATACTATTGATGGTGTGGATTATAACCTTGAGCCAGAGGTTTTTTTGGAGATACCTTCCGGGCTAAAACATTTTTTGGTAGCTGATAAAGGAACAGAACTCAGATTTGTTTATTGGGGAGTAGCTTTGGATTAAACTGGGTTAACCTTCTATCATTTGGACATAAAATTGAGTATTACAAATTGATTAGTTTGTTTGAAGTAAAAAGGAAAAACAGATGAGAATGACTGCAGAAAAGGATCATAGAAAAATAGTCATCATTAACCATACGACAACTTACCTTATAATTGATATGTGTAACGCCTTTATCGAAAAATTCGATAAAGTTGTGTTAATAACAGGTAGTGTGCATGAACAGGGGACGCCACTACATGAAGATGTTGATGTTCATTACATTAACAAATACGTAAGGTCTCCAGCAAGGAAAAAATTCTGGTCTTACATCAATGCTACATTACAAATTTATTATTTGTTAATTACGAAATATAAAAAATACGAAGTCTTTTGCATTTCCCTTCCGCCTACAGCATACCTGTTAAAAATAATATTGCCACACAAATTTAATATGCTTATTTGGGATGTATATCCTGATGTCTTGAAGATAGCTGGAATTAAAGAGTCACACCCGCTTTTCAGTACGTGGTCATATTTAAATAAGATTGCTTTTAGAAAGGCAGATAAAGTTTTCACAATAGGAAACAAAATTTCAGAGCTAATAGCCAACTATGCTGATCGTGACAAAATAAAGATAATCCCTCTCTGGTCTGTTTTTGAAGAGAATGAAAAAATATCGAAGAGTGAAAATATCTTTTTAAAAAAGCATGGAATTGAGGATAAATTCATTGTACAGTATTCCGGCAATATTGGTTTGACCCACAACGTGGAAGCTCTGGTTCACTTGGCAGATGTTATGAAAGGTTACGATCATATTTTGTTTCAAATAATTGGCAAAGGTGATCGTGTTTCATTTTTAAAGAATCTTGCCAATGAAAAGAATTTGCGAAATTGTCAGTTTTTACCTTTTCAGTCAGATGAGATGTTTCCATATTCACTTTCAGCAGCTGATTTGGGCGTTGTAATATTGGATAAAAAAACATCCAAAGGAAGTGTTCCGAGTAAGTCTTATAATCTAATGAGCTATGGTATTCCCTCATTGTACATAGCGGAGAAAGATTCAGAATTATATGAGTACTGTCAGATCTATCACCACGGTGAATGCTTTACAGAAAATGAATTGGAAAAAACTGCTGAGTTTGTATTGCAATTGAGCAACGACAAAGAACTTCATCAAAAATATTCTGAAAACGCTGAAAAAGCCGGACAAAATTACAAAAAAAAGAATGCTCGTAAATTAGTAGACTTGTATTTGACAGATTAGCTAAAAGGGTAAAATGTCGAATAAACCTAATTTCAATAGCGTTAAATTCTTAAAAATCTTACTTATTCAAAGAGAAGGTTCGAGGCAAAAGCCATGAATCCGAAACTGATAAAAATTCTTCTAACACTGGGATTGCATCGATCTTGAATGGAAAGGCGAAGGTGTAAACGAGACAGGCGTTGATAAAAAAACAGGGAATACGCTTGTTGAGGTAGATCCCACCTACTTCAGGCCGACAGAAGTTGACCTGTTAATCGGAGATGCCTCCAAAGCCAAAAAATTATTGGATTGGGAGCCCAAGTACAATGTGGATCAGCTGATTGAAGAGATGGTTGAGCAGGACCGGAAAATTTTAAATAATGGGTGAGGGAGAACGCAAAACGCAAAAGTGAAAACTGAAAAGTGAAAACTGAAAACTGAAAACTGAAAAATCCGCGCCATCCTCGGGAGCCTCAAATTACTCTGCGGGAAAGTCGATCTTTTTCAGTTTGTTGCGGATGGTGCGATCGGAGACATTCAGCAGTTTTGCGGCTTCTTTCTGGTTACCACTGGTCCGTTCAAGGGCTTTTTTAATCATGATCAGTTCCATCTCATCAATAGCCATCAGGGGAAAATCGCCGGTTATCTCGTTGGCAAGATCATCGTCGATATTCCGGAACAGGCCGTTTTCTGCGTGGTCAATCCCCAAAACATCATCGTTTTGAGCCATGATCACAGCTCTCATAATATAATTTTCCAGTTCACGGACATTACCAGTCCAGGTTTTGCTTTTCAGAAGCTCCAGGAGATCATTGTCAATCTCTTTTTGTGAAAAGCCATACTCATCGCAAAATTTTTCACAAAAATAGCGCGCAAGTGCCGGAATGTCTTCACTGCGGTCGCGCAACGGAGGGATTATCACCGGGAAAACATTGATACGGTAGTAGAGATCGCTTCTGAAATCACCGCTGTTAATTGCCTGACCCACATTTCTGTTGGTCGTGGCGATGATACGTACATCCACTTTCTGCGGTTTTTGACTACCCACTTTATTGAACTCTTTTTCCTGCAGCACACGGAGCAGTTTGGCCTGGATGTTTATGTCGATCTCAGTAATCTCGTCCAGTAAGAGTGTTCCGCCATCGGCTTCTTTGAACGCTCCTTCCTTCTCTTCAACAGCCCCCGTAAAAGAGCCTTTCTCGTGACCAAAAAGCGTACTTTCAACAAGTTCTGAGGGAAGATTGGCACAGTTTATTTTTACATACGGTTTGTTGGCACGGTCACTGTTTTGCTGAATCAGGTTTGCGTAAACTTCCTTGCCCGTACCACTTTCACCCTGGATAAGAATAGGCGCATTGGTTGGTGCAATTTGCCGCAGGATATCTATCAGATGCTTAATTTTCGGGCTTTCCCCCACCATGATGGGTCTGTTAGAAGAATATTTTTTTTGTCCGGTTCTTTCTTTTTGAAGCGGTTTCTTATCATGTTTTTCACTTCCTTTGGGCATTTTTGTATCAGAACCATTATCAGCATATGATTGTGATACATGATCAAAGAATTGGTTGATCCTGTGTAAAAACTCTTTACCGGTAAACGGTTTGGTGATGTAATCGAATGCTCCTTTTCTCATTGCATTCACAGAGTGGCTGATGTTTCCAAAACCGGTTACCAAAATGACCCCGGTTTCAGGATGATTTTTCCGGATATGATTTAATACATCATCGCCAGTCATTTCATCCATTTTTACATCTGTAATGACCAGATCGGGTGCTTCATCGTCAATCTCTTTCAATGCTTTACGTGCAGATGTAAATGCTTTAACCCCGTAATCATTGTTGGCAAGATGATCGCGCATATAACCTAAAATATTCGAATCATCATCGATCAGAACTATATTTTTACTCATTAGATTACTGAACCCCAAATTTTATGATACGAAAACAAAAATAAGCTTGCTTTATATAAGCGGAGTTAATCTATTTTCAGTATCCGAAGAAACCACCGTTTTAATTAGTCACTACTATAATAGAGAAGCGAAGTGGTGATTTGTTACAAATTATTTTAAAGATTTGACAAATCTTTTAAAATCTTCTCAGAGATTTGATCTGTAACGGATTCATCGTTGGTGAGAAATTCAATCTTGTCACTATTCAAAGTGATATTTTGAGAGGTTTCTGCAGGTATCTCTCCAGAGGAGTTGATAAAGGATTCAATCTTGATTGCATCGTTTTGCAGGCGGGAGCCGACTGTTTGCTGCACATTTTCAGATTCATAAACACCCTGTTTGATGTTGGTTTGAATCTGTTTTAACAAGTCAATTCTGCCGGCATCAATTTTTGATAACACATCTTTGGCAAAGGATATCTCATTTGCAAACTTCTTACCAGATATGTGCAGAGAGTCTGACTGACTCCGGCCGGACTTTTCCGTTTCTTTGGAAGAAGAGAGATCCCTGGCTGCATCAGTTTTCCCCGTTTTATTAACGGAACTCTCGGGGATATTTGAATTTTGTATATTTCGGATTGACATAATCGTTTATAATCAGGTTCCTGATTTTATATCCATGAACAGTGAAACAGACTCACCATTACTGTAACCATTTCCATAGGTTGTCTTTGCATTTTTAAGCTGGTTGACCTGTTTTAACTGTTCAGCTTTTCGAAACTTAAGTGACTTAAGGTTACGATTTAAATTTTTTTCAAGCAAATTCAGTCTTATAAACAGATTTTTAATTTTTTCCAGTTCTTTTTCTTCCGGGCTAATGGTTTCCGGTGTCTCATTCAGCTGGATCCAGTTGAATTTGGCGCCCGATAAGAGTTCCGCCCTGTGATCGTACAGGATTTCAATTTTCTCCATGTCGGGCTCATCCTTTTCAAGTTCCATTAGTATGCTGTAACCGGTACTCAGGACTTTTTCAAGTTTCGCAAATATTGTATCCATAATTAAAACCTCATTTCAAGTGTTAAAAAGCGCTGAATCCCAGGGCGGCCTGGAAATTCTGAATTTGACTAAATTGACGTTCTCCCTGGTCAATAACCTGTTGTAGTTGTGAAAACTCTTTTCGCAGAGATTCCTCGCGGCGTTCGAGAAACCGTGTTTCCCTGTCTATCCGGTCGTTGGTTCTGTCAATCCTGGATTCAAAGCTGCTTTCAATTGTATCAAGAAGATTGTTATTGCCGCTCAGAACGGATTCGACACTGTTTTTTAAATTTTGCACGATGCCATCAGGCGCGATAAACAGTTGTTCAACTGTGCCGGGATTTTGAGCCAGAACGGATTCAAGCTTATTGGTATCGCTTAATGTAAGTGTTCCGTCTTGTCCTACTGTGATACCCAGATCTGTAATCGATTGAACAGTGGGATCATCAAGGCTTTGCACCGGAAGGATGGCACTTTGTCGCAGGTTTAAACTCAGGCTGCGGAGAGATCTCTCCCGCTGAAGAAGCCCGCGTTCACCGGTTTCACCATTAATAAATGTCTTTTTCCTGATCTCACCGTTTAAGCTGTTAAAATCATCAATAAATTTTTGGACGGTTTCAGCAGCTGCTTCAAGATCCTGGGATATGGAAATCTGCTCAGTACCGGTTGTGGTTTGAGCCAGTTCGAATGTGAGTCCTTCAACTGCATTTTCAATCAGGTTTGATGACCGGCTCATCGCGATGCCATCTACCGTAAATTGTGCGTCAAGTTCAGCCGGAGCAAAGAGACTGTTCATATCCAGGTTTTGAAAATCTCCCTGGATACTATTGATCGTAATCTGGTTGGCACTACCTGTCTCCCGGCTTTTGATTGAGAGTGCCGATTCGGTATCCGTTACCTGCACACGGGATGCAGAGATCAGATCGCCGGCCTGCAGGTTAATGGAATCACGAATCGCTCCAAGTACCTCTTCATTTGTAAGTCCGGTTGTGTCTAAAGAAACAGTAATCGGATCTGCACTTCCCACTGATATTTCAAATGATCCCGTGCCCTGCACAGAGAGGTCCGTTCCGGTTTGCTGAAATGAAGCCGAGTTGTGGGTATCGCGACGTGCCAGTTGATTTACCTGGATATCAAAATTGCCGGTATTAATTCCCTCTTCAGAAGAGATGATACGGAGTGCATCCCCCGAACTTTCAACTTTTTGCGGATTGAAAGAGGTACCGGGTTCATCGGCAAATGTATTGATCGTTTTTTGGAATGCCGAGAATGCAGAGCCAATATCATTGAGGGCTTTCTTTTGGGATTCGATTGTATTCAGATCGAAGCGCAGCTGCTCTCTCTTTAATCCGTCCAGGCGCAGTATCTGCTGAATTGATGTTTCAAACGGATTGGACTGTTGTAAGAGGCTGCTTGCTGAAATCATGCCAGGAACCCTTTTTTACTGATTCTGTTTACGTTCATTTTCTTTTTTACCACACCGTCGTTCCAGGCTTCACGAATCGGTTCGAGCAGTGATCGTACCTCTTCATATTTTTTTTCGTCCAGGATTGTCTTGCAATAAGAGTAGAGCTCGTAGAGAGTGGATGAAATCTCGTATTCGAAATTCAGGGATTTGATCAGTGCATCCAATACCTCTTTGGCACGGGTTGGGTCTTGTTTATAACAAGCCTGGATGGCCATATCGTAAAGCTTTGAAACAAGCTCCTCCGGACTCGCCTGGGTGATCGCTTGTCGCTGGTATTCTATGTGAGCATTTTTCATTTTCTGCACCTTTATTGTTCGATTTTATATTCTTATCGGTCGCTTTCCAAAGATCTTAAATTTTTTTTGATCAAAATTTTCTTCTTCTTCATCTGACGACTGAGGTCCAAATAAAGCCAGGGTTAAAAATCCGTCAAGTCGTCTGATGAATTTGTTTGGCGGGATGCGGCAACATCTTCTTCATCTGACGACTGAAGTCCAAATAAAGCCAGGGTTAAAAATCCATCAAGTCGTCTGATGAATTCCGTTGGCAGGGTTATATAAATCCCGTTTTTGTTTCACGCGAAGAGCGCGATGTAAAAGATTACGCTGAGCTCGCAAAAAGTTGGCACTTCGCAGTTGAAAAACTTGACGGTAAATTCCTCCGGAATTCGATGTGTTGAACTCAGGAAAAACTGCCACTGAAGAACTTTGCGTTTCCCGGTTTAATCTGCGGTTAAAACTTCTGTGAACCCGGATCTTGCAGAGGGTGAACCGCCAAGAGCGCCAAGAGACGCAGAGATGTTGTGGGGGATGCCTGCAGGAACCCTTCGGGAAAATAGCGGAGTCTGCGCTCGCAAGTTTTAAAAACGAACGCAGCACCCGGAGGACCTGCATGCGTTGTAGTTTGAAGGTAAAATTTTTGAAAATGAAATCCTTAGCGTTTCCCGGCGTACTCTGCGGTTAAAACCACTGTGAACCCGGATCTTGCAGTGGTGAACCGCCAAGGCCGCCGAGTAGCGCAGAGGGGTTGCAGAAACACTGTGAGGAGGGTATAGATATAGGTTTTAGTAGCTCAGCAGTTTTGTATTTATGCATACACTCTTCAGTTGCGGGTCGTTATGAATGTATGGAAAGGAGAGATTTTTTGAGAGAAATCTGTAAATTCACAGCAGGCGGGTATTTTATGGCGAATGTAAATCCAATCAATAATCCGGATCATACAGCTGAGGAAAACAAATTCAAATCAGAAGATTCAAAATCAGTAACACTGTTTTTGAGCGGAGATATCATGACCGGCCGGGGAATTGACCAGGTACTCCTGTATTCCGTTGATCCGAAGATTTATGAACCTTACGCCAAAAGTGCTAAAGATTATGTTCAGCTTGCTGAAAGAATGCATGGCAGGATGCCTGCGAATGTTTCATTTGAGTATATCTGGGGTGACGCACTTGAGGAGCTAAAACAGATGAACCCTGATTTCAGAATCATTAATCTGGAAACCTCCGTCACCAAATCAGGCACACCCTGGCAAGGCAAATCCATTCACTATCGAATGCATCCAGGGAATACGCCGGTTCTGAATGCCGCAGGAATTGATGTTTGTGTGTTGGGAAATAATCACATATTGGATTGGGGATATGAGGGATTGAAAGACACTCTTTCTTCGATTCGAAAAGAGAATATCCAAACCACCGGTGCCGGTGAAAACCAGGAGTTTGCCGGCAAACCGTCAGTTTTGAAATATGGGCCGGGCCGATTGCTTGTTTTTTCTTACGGGTCACCAACGGCCGGTATCCCTTTGGATTGGTCGGCAGCGGCAGAAAAACCAGGTGTAAATCTTTTGCCCGGTTTTGGAAATGATGGTGCTGAAAAAATTATTGAAACTGTTCAAAAACATCGGGAAGAAGGAGATATTGTATTGCTTTCGATTCACTGGGGAGGAAATTACGGGTATGATGTTCCGGCAAGGCAGCAAAAATTGGCACACCGGTTACTGGATTCGGGGCTGGTTGATCTGATTCATGGACATTCTTCTCACCACCCGATGGGGATTGAGGTATATAAAGGCCGGTTGATTTTATATGGATGCGGGGATCTGATCAATGATTATGAAGGCATCAGGGGCAGAGAAGAGTACCGGAGTGATCTGAGGCTTCTCTATTTTCCAAAACTTGATGCTTCAGGTAAATTGTTGAACCTGAAGATGACACCTTTAAAAACCCGGCGCTTTCAGCTCAAACATACAGATAAAAAAGAGACCGGGTGGCTTGCCGATACACTGGACAGGGAATGTAATAAGTTTGGCGGTTCAGTTGAGGTGTCTTCTGATGGACGGCTTACCTTGCTGTGGAAATGAGCAACCTCGTCAGCATCAGAAGAATCTGCGTGCGTTCTGGGTTACCTGAGTAGACCCGGACTTTCAGATGCAACCATTGAGGCAAAAGCCTGCAAATGAAAACCTTGGCGTTTCCCGGCGTTCTCTGTGGTTGCATCCTCTGTGAGCTTAGATCTTGCAGGGATGAACCGCCAAGAGGCGCAGAGGAAGTGTGAATGTTTGGTTGGGCAGATAAAAAAAAGAGCACCCCGGTGAGGGGGTACTCTTTACGATTTGGTCTGGTTCGGAATG
>Ga0209936_1000043_pt1 | contig 87114 bp, 73 predicted proteins | sample SalPonR1_A_D1_MG_FD_185694 | JGI IMG/M metagenome (GOLD analysis project Ga0209936, IMG submission 185694) | Salt pond soil microbial communities from South San Francisco under conditions of wetland restoration - Salt Pond MetaG R1_A_D1_MG... ...
CCGGTGTAAAAGGACTCTTTGGTTTTTGATTGCAAGATATAGAGCCAGTAATGCATAGATAAAAAAAGGACTAATACGCGATTACGCATTAGTCCTTCCGTTAAATTGGCTCCCCGGGTAGGATTCGTACGTCCCGACAGCTGTCGGGATAACAGCCTGTTGCTCTGCCACGGGGCGGAATCAGAGATAATCATTGATGTCAATGGTACCGTTGATGAGCAGTCGGATCATTTTTTTGCTTTTCCATGATTTGACAATATGTTCAGCTTTCAGGGCTTTTTCTTTGGAGTTGAAGGGATGGGTATATGCGATCTGCCATGGCCGGTGCCGGCGGGTGTATCCTTTGCTCTCGTGGTTATGATAGTTGAGTCGTCTAAACGGATCATCAGAAGAGCCGGTGTAAAAGGACTCTTTGGTTTTTGATTGCAAGATATAGAGCCAGTAATGCATAGATAAAAAAAGGACTAATACGCGATTACGCATTAGTCCTTCCGTTAAATTGGCTCCCCGGGTAGGATTCGAACCTACGACCGATCGGTTAACAGCCGATTGCTCTGCCACTGAGCTACCGAGGAATAACAAGTTTTCAATACATCATAAAATTCGTCGGATTCGAAACTGCGTCCCGACTACTGTCGGGATAACATTCCGAAAACTTTCGGAACACTGAGCTGCCGAGTAATAAAGAAAGCAATCAATTATTATAAGACTTCAAATATAAGAGCTTATTTTTTTTTAAAAAAATAAAAAAGCCATCGATTATAAAATTGACAGCTTTTTTATTTGACTGGTATATGATTATAAAGGTCTACACTTTACCACTGTTTTTCATGTCCTGTATTTCCAATCGTATATCTTGTGATACTTTTTTTATTTCCTGTAAAGTTTTTCTTGCGCGGGTTCCTGCAGCTTTATTTCCTTTTTCATAAAACTTAACCATATCAGGTTCCAGTTCTTCTACCAGGTTATTCATTTGTTCAATTCTGCTCATTGTGTAACTCCTTCGGTTAATTAATGTTAGGTTTCTTTTGAAACAAAGAATAAGCGAAACTATGTAAGATGTTCCTAATGTTCAAATAAAAATCGATGAAAATCGGATAAAAAATGCACATTTATGATATTTTTCTTTCTTTTCAGTAAATAAGTGTGGAATCATGTATTTCAGGGTAATTGCCAAATTCGTTTGGTGAAAGAAGCCGCAATGAAAGTTCTTTTCTATGATGAAATTCTTCTGGCAGATAATTTTCTTGAAAAGCAGCGTCAATGCTGTCCCAACTCAACTCTTTTGGCATTTCAGATTTAATTATTTCATTTTGCTCGTTTGTGCTGAATACAATTAATTCATCCAGTTTAAATTCATTCTGTAATGAATTACCGAGAATAGCCAGTGGTAGTGATGAGTAATCTTCTGAGGTGGTTATTTGGGCAATATTTGAAAGTACGAGCAGTGAAGATGAAGGAAGTGAATCTATTAATGCTTTATCAATCTCAATATTATTTCCATTTGTACTGATCATCGACCTTTGGTATCCATTTAAACCAATTGAAGAAACTCCGTGATCAGCAAATAAAGCCACAAGTCTGTGATTTAAATCTTTTGCTGCCCGTATCTGAGCGTCTTCGCGCATCATACCAGTCTGAATTAATCGATCGGTATATGCACTGTCACCATGTATTATTAATCCTTTATTTTTCTGCCTGGATACAGCTTTAGCTAAATTTGCTAAAAATAATCCATTATCCAGATGCTCGTAGTCAAGAATTGCAATGTATTCCATTTTCAACTTTTTTCTCTTAATTCAAAGGATGTAAAACCATAGGGTAATAAGTGCTTGATGACATGACGTGAGTGCGAACCATCGCCATGGTATAGATGAGCATCCTGAAGATCCATCCACTCGGAGAGTACCTGCCTGCATGCACCGCACGGACTGATAAAATCTGATTTTGGGGCAAAAACTGCAATAGACTTATAATCTCTGTAACCGGCAGTAATTGCTCTTAACATAGCTACACGTTCTGCGCACAACCCTAGATTCCAGGCACTGCATTCAATGTTCACGCCGGGTATATACCCTTTATCAAGTTCTATGAGTGCAGTTACAGGAAAATCTGAATTGGGAATTACTGAGAAAGATGTCAGCTCCTTAAGTTTTGATTCAACACTGGTATCTTTTTGTAAAACAGGATCATAAAATGATGCTGATTCGGGAACATCCTCTGAGGCTATTTTCAGTTCAAATTCATTTACCCAAAAGGATAAAAGCGGTTCATCTGTTTCATCGTGAATAAAAAGCACATCAGGTTGAGTGCCATCAGCGAGACAACTGAAAATTGCTGCCTGAACTGCCGTGATAGTGAGGGGGTGAGAAATATTTTCGATGCCAACTCCGGGGTAATATAATCCGTTTTCGCCTCTAACCACTGCGGCAGTTGGTTTATCTGAATGCGGTACAGAACTGTTTACCAAGAGATGATTCCAGTCCATTAGTGTGTGATTGATTTTGAGATAATATTTGCTATTTCGTTTCTTATTTTACTTATTGTACTGCCATAGCTTCGATTTGGGAACGTACGGTTTGTTAATAAAATAATAGCCAAATCCTGGTCCGGATCTATCCACAGGCTGGTACCGGTGAATCCTAAATGGCCAAATGTATTCATGGATGTAAACGTTCCGGAGGTGCTGAACCCCTCACTCTTTCTGTCAAAACCAAATCCTCTGTTATTTATTTTTGACTGTTTTGACGTAAATTGCTCAATTGTTTCTTCGGATAAATACCTTCGGCCTGCATAAAGTCCTTTATTTATAAATAACTGAGCCAGTTTTGCAATATCTCCGGATGAAGAGAATAAGCCAGCATGCCCTGCAACGCCATCCATGAAATAGGCTCGTTCATCATGAACATAAGCTTTTACCATTCCACGTCCATATGTAGTATCTATTTCGGTAGGAGGAACTCGATCAGATATCCATCGGCCAACACTGTACGGATTAAAATGAGTACTGTTTAAACCCATAGGTATATAAAAATTATTTCTTACAAACCGGTCAATGCGAGTTCCGCTGACAACCTCAACAATCTCTGCAAGTAGTATAAACCCAAGATCACTGTAAACATATTTTGTGCCTGGCCTGTATTCGAGAGGTTCGTTTTTTACTGCTTCAAGTATTTCATCCCTGGTGCGGAGTTCATCAACATATATCTGAAATGCAGGTAAGCCGGATACATGAAGCAAAAGTTGTTCAACAGTAATTTTGCGTTTGTCACCATTTTCAAATTCAGGAATGTACTTTGATACCTTGTCATTTAACTGAACTTTTTTTTCATCAACCAGTTTCATGATTGAAAGAGTTGTAGATAAAACTTTTGTCAGGGATGCAAGATCATATACATCCGAATCTTTTACTTTTTCTGTCCTCGTATAGTCGTGGTATCCGTATCCCTGGTTCCAGACCAGGCTGCCATTTTTGACAGCCGCCACAACTCCTCCGGGAAATACGGAGTCCTGAATAGCATGTTGCATTAATTGGTCTATCTTCAGAAGTGAATCTGTGCTCATGCCCGCGCTTTCAGGGATATCAAAGCGCAGTGCGGTCTGCTCCATATGAATTCCATGGCCAAAATCGTGTATTTCGGGTATCGATATCGGTAATTTTCCGGTAATTTCTGAAGCTCCGAAAAGTGAAGGAACTGTATTCCTTATTTGGTAACCACTTCCTGACCAGGCCATAACCTGTACATCTGTCTCTTCTAAATCCTTAACGATATAGGGATTGCCAAAAGCTACCAGCGACGAGGGATTATCCTGTGTAACAATTTGCCTCAATATTGCCTGATGTTCTTCTGGCAGCTGTACGGATTGGCCTGTCCTAACCCTGATAAAAGACCCAATCACAACTAAACTTGCCGATTGTGCAGAGTCAATCATCTTTGTTATTTCTTCACTTCCGGTGCGTTTGTCCAGAACATGAAATGATATGTTTGAGTGGTATTTTCTCATTTCGCGTGCAAGGTTCTGACCGGTTGAGCCTGATTCATCATCTGATACCGCAATGACAGTAATTGAAGGGTAATCAATTTCTCTGATCGGTAAAATCTCGTTATCGTTTTTCACGAGAGTTACAGATTCACGGGCAATTCGATCGGCAATAGCACGGTATTCAGGAAGATTTATCGAGTAACTGAGTTTGTTTATATCAGTCAGGGGAGATTCAAATAGTTTGTTTACCTTTTTTAATTCCAGCATTTTTCTCACTGAACGATCAATTCTTTTTTTATCCAATTCACCGCTTAGAACGGCATTTTCGGTTTCATGAATGGCGATGGCAGGATCCGTGCTCATCAACATTAAATCTGCCCCGGCCTTTAAAGCACGTACCACAGCATCGCCCGGCGAGAAACTGCTTGTGATACCTTTCATATCGAGGCCGTCTGTAACTATCAGGCCTTTAAAACCAAGTGAGTCAACCAGAATCCGGTTTAATATGGATTCATCCAGGGTGCCCGGTAAACCTACTTCCGAACTGATTTTCGGGTATGCTATATGAGCACTCATCACACTCGTTAGACCGTTATCGATTGTAACACGGAAGGGTACCAGTTCAAGGGATTCAATTCTTTCGTATTTATGATCAATGGTTGGGAGTGCGAGATGGGAATCCGTATCGGTATCGCCGTGCCCGGGAAAATGCTTGGCAGTTGCCAGGATCCCTTCACTTTGAACGCCATCTATAAAATATTGGCCGAATTCGCCTACAACATTCGGATTGGCCGAGAACGAACGAACATTAATTACAGGATTTTCAGGGTTATTGTTTACGTCCAGAACAGGTGCGAATATTTGATGTACTCCCAGTGCATTTGCTTCTCTTGCCGTTATTTTTCCCTTCAGATAAGCATTCGTTCTTTTACCCGTAGCCGCTATACCCATGGCAGGTGTAAAGCGCGTGGTACCGGAAACCCTCATAGCAGCCCCGAATTCCATATCTTGAGTAACCCAAAGAGGAATTTTAGAGATTCTTTGCAGCTTATTTGTTAGTATCACCTGGTCATATATATTGCCACTCATAAAAATGACACCGCCAATATTGTTTTCAACAATTAAGCGTTTCAGCCTCTGACGCCCCATCGCACGTTCATTTTGAAAATTGCCGTATACAGGGACTGCAAAAAGCTGCCCGATTTTTTCACGGAGTGTCATTGATGACATCAGGGAATCTATATCTGTAATCAGATTTTGATTGATGATGGAGTCAGAAACAGCTGATTCTATTACTTCAGGAGTGGGTTTATCCAAATCCTGAAGCTCGTCATCCGAAATGTAAAAAGATTCAGAACTGCTGCATGAGTTAAATAGAAGCAGAATTAATAGAACAGGAAAAAAAAGAAAGATGTTTAAGTTTGTTGTCATTCTGGTAAAAATAGAGTAATAAGATTGATGCTGTTAAACTGTGTGTTTTTCTGAAGATTTATATATTCGTTTAAAAATAAGAATCCTGCCGATCAAGTAAACTTTGGAGAATTCATTTAAGGATTATTCAATCAGGCAACATATTCAATGTTTGCAGACTCACCTCGTCAAACAAGGTACTGTCCTGGTAAAAGAAACGGTAATTCCCTTGCGTCCACATCTCCGTTTGATCACCAAAATGATCAGATAGAGGATTACCAGACTGTCCTGTTGGTAAAACTGAAAAAGTTCTGTTCATCTGATCCAGTTCAACAACACGGCGTATCGAAGGGCCGAGTACTTGTTCGTATGGCGAAATCCAGTCGTATTGGCCATTATTGATTGTCATACCGTGTCCCTCGGTAGAAAACGGACCTTTACTCAATAGATTATTCACAATCAACTTCAATGCCTTCGGTGAAGCAGAGTCATCTGCAGCCTGTGCAAACAGCGGTGGTCTGAAATGAATAGTATGCAGATTTTCCCATCTCCACTGAAACGCATCATTTCCATAGTTTTCTGTAAGCCACTGAACAGTTTGCTGCATGCTTTCCTGTATGACCTGCTCTCTTGTTTGTGTTGATTCAAGATGAGTATTGTCGAAGAAGCTGCTTCCGTCACTTAATAATCTGCTCATAATTCTTACAGGCATACTTTCAAGTCTTATAAAATTCTCAAATGCTTTTTCACCGAGTTCATCTTCAAGTGTATTTCGGGTAAGATGAAGAAAAAATACGTCCAGTATTGAAGATGCCGTAGAGGTTCTTTCATATCGATAATTCCAGTTTTCCAAGTATGGGAAAACTTTGCTGAAGTCGTACGATTCAGGAGCTGAACGCAGAACAGGTAATATCAATTCTGTAATAGTTTTTGCATGTTCCGAGTAGATATCGTTTTGCATTGTTTTAAAGTAATCAGCATCAACCTTATTTTTTTGCAGAATCAGATCAGTAATTCGCTGAATTCGTGACGGGGGTTCCCAGAAAGTAGCCAGGTAGTATGGATAAGTGTCAGTATGAAGCTTGTTATTCGCATTGGCGATCCATCCGCTGGGCGGATTTATCACATGGGGCAAATCATCCGTCGGAATCCAACCTTTCCAGTCGTATGCCGGATCCCAGCCGTTTCTGAATAGAATTGGATTGAAGTCGCGGATGGGCAATCCTGCCGCACTTAACATCGCTATATTACCTGATGTGTCAGCATACATAAAATTCTGTCCAGGCACCTTGAAGTTTTTCACAGCCTCACGTGCTGAGTCAAAAGAAGTACTCCAGTTTAAATTGTAAAGTGCAAGCAATTCATTGCTGATCTCATGACCGGTCCACTGCATGGCAATTACTTTATCATTTACGAGATACTGATTCGGGTAAATATCACTGATTACAGGTCCGTGCCCGGTTGACCTTATTCGGGTAAGCCTGTCATCTCCGTCTTTGATTTTGATTATCTCATCGCGGTACGCAAAATCTTTAAAAGAAACATCTGCTGAGGTACTGTCAGATACATATTGGTCAGGATTTTCAGGATTTATCGCTTCCAGGTAAAAATCTGTATCATCAGCCATAATGTTTGTAAGCGACCAGGCGTGATGATCATTTTGTCCGATGATAACTACCGGCGCACCTGCGACAGTGGCACCGGATAGGTTTTTACCATTAAGCGACAAATGAATCTCATACCATTTGCCGGGCATGTCAAGTCCGAGGTGAGGGTCGCCGGCAAGCAGAGGGAATCCAGTATTCGTTCTTGTGCTATCCACCACCCATGCATTACTTCCCACGGATGTACCTTTTCGCTGCATTACTGATCTGTTTTTAAATTCCAGATCGAGCAGCGGGATTAATGTCTCCGAAAATCTTCGAGACTCCCGCTCATTCATAGTTGTTGGAAGCTGATCATCATAGACAGGAAAGAGCTCTCTCATTTGGTTAGGAGTTAAACGGGAATTAAGATAGCCGTACGTGATTTCGCTCCACCAGCTCACGTTTAATTCCCATGCCATCATCCTGGAAACTGCATAAGAATGAACCGGAGTCCACTCAATCGGATCAATATCTGTGAGTGTAAATTCAATGGGAAGGTTACCTTTGTTTTTTTCAGCGTAGAAATTTACGCCGTCAGAATACCATTGCAATATGTTATTGATTGAATCAGGCGATGAATCTATAATTTTTTTTCCAAGATCCATGAAACCGATTGTTCTTTGAAAGATATCAAAATCGATCAGTTCCTCTCCGAGGAATTCTGAAAAACGGCCTTCGGCTGCAATTTGTGAGAGAGTCATTTGCCATAATCTGTCTTGTGCATGCACATACCCGACAGCAAAAAAGAGATCCCTCTCGTTTTCTGCATATATATGGGGAACCCCAAAGGTGTCCCAGTGAATGTCTACCGGCTTGTTGATCGCGTCGATGCGCATTGATGCTGAATAATCAGGTAATGGTTTGTAAAAAGTCCAGTAAATAGCCAATCCGGCAAATCCTGTTACAAAAATCAGTAAAAAAACAAGTAACTTTACAAATGTGTTCATCTATTTTACAATTTAAATAAAAAAGTGTTCCAAGGTTGAAAAAAACAGACTAATTAGATACTCTCAAATCTGAAATCAGAATAGCATAAAATAAGGTAGTTTATCATGAATGATATAAAAAAAGTGGCAATAATTGGTGGTGGTACCATGGGAAACGGAATAGCTCATGTGTTTGCACAAAGTGGTTTTTCAATTCAGATAGCTGAAACGACAGAAGAATTGGCTGACCGGGCGGTTGCAACAATCGAAAAAAACCTGCAGCGAATGGTAAAAAAAGAGAAAATTACTGAAACTGAGATGTCTGATACAATGAAACGGATTGGGACATCTTTAAGTATTGAAGAAGCGGTGTCGGAAGCCCAACTGGTAGTGGAGGCCGTTCCTGAAAGTTTTATGATAAAAAAAGAGGTTTTTGAAACAATAGATAAACATGCTCCGGCCGATAAAATTCTGGCTTCCAATACATCATCAATATCCATAACAAAGCTTGCAGCCGTTACTTCAAAACCCGCAAATTTTATTGGAATGCATTTTTTTAATCCGGTACCTGTCATGAAACTGGTTGAGATTGTAAAAGGCCTTGAGACCTCCGATGAAGTATATGAAATTGTAAAAGATCTGGCTGAGAAACTGGGCAAGGTTCCTGTTCCCGTTCATGATTCTCCCGGTTTTGTGTCGAATCGTGTACTGATGCCGATGATTAATGAAGCAATATTTTGTGTATATGAAGGTGTGGCGGAACCTGAAGATGTGGATGACGTTATGAAACTGGGTATGGCTCATCCGATGGGACCGCTTCGGCTTGCTGATTTTATCGGTCTTGATGTTTGCCTTGATATCCTGACAGTGCTTTATGATGGATTCAAAGATCCCAAATATCGTCCATGTCCGCTTTTGGTAAAAATGGTTGATGCCGGCAAACTGGGCGATAAAACCGGAGAAGGTTTTTACAAAAGTTAACTCAATGACAGATATGATAGATTTACGAAGTGATACGGTAACCCGTCCAACCAAGGGTATGCTTGATGCAATGGCCAGGGCTGAAACCGGAGATGATGTATTTGGTGAAGACCCTGAAGTAAACCGGTTTGAGGAAAAAATGAGCAAGCTTTTCGGAATGGAAGCTGGTCTTTTTGTCCCAAGCGGAACTATGAGCAATCAGCTCTGTATCAAAGTATTGACGGAACCAGGTGATGAAGTTATCATTGACGAACTGGGGCATGTTTTTAATTATGAAACAGCTGCAGCAGCTCATTTATCTTCTGTTCAGCTTCGACCGCTGAAAGGTGAACGGGGTAAGATTACAACCACGTTAATAAAATCTGCAATCAGGCCCAAAAATGACTGGGATCCTTATACAAAGGTAATAGCAGTTGAGAATACGACAAACAAAGGAGGAGGCGCATGCTATTCTGAACCGGAACTTATTTCAATCAGTGACCTGGCAGATAAACACGGTATGCATGTACATCTTGACGGCGCAAGGATATGGAATGCAATGACTGTGACCGGAACAAAACCAGGTTTTTACGGCACAGTTGCTGATACTATTTCCATCTGTTTTTCAAAAGGCCTGGGAGCACCGGTGGGATCCATGATGCTGTCCTCAGCTGAAAAAATAAAAAAAGCCAGGCGATTCCGGAAAATGCTGGGTGGGGGAATGCGGCAGGTTGGTTTGCTTGCAGCTGCTGCCGACTACGCAGTTGAGACCCACTGGCCACTTCTTAGCGATGATCATAAAAGGGCAAAAAAACTTGCAGCGGCAGTTTCAGAAAAAAAAGGCCTGGTAATTGATACGAAAAGTGTTGAATCCAATATTGTCATATTTGATGTAGAGCATGAAACCGCAGAAACCGTACTTAATCAGCTTGCTGAAAAGGGTGTTTTGATGGTTCCCTTCGGGCCGAAAACAATACGGGCAACCTTTCATTTTCAGGTAGATGATGATGATTTAGAACAATCCATCAAAGCTATTGACGGACTGAGTATTTGATGAGAATCAGAATAAATTGAGCGTAAATTCACATTTTTACTGGTATCTCATTCCTACACTTAAAGTCTGAATTTATTTTGAAAAGGAGAGAACCTGGACAGGATCGGTTTTTGCCGCTGTTCGGGCCGGCAGCCATGATGCAAGCGTGCAGAGAAAATAGGTGACTGCAATTACGATTACAAAGTCGAGCATGTGAGGTTCAACGGGTGCATAACTCATATAGTAGTTCTCTTCAGCTAAAGGAATAATCTGGTAGCTTCCCTGCAGCCAATTAAACAACAAAGATAGGCCAATTCCGGCGATCAGGCCTATTGTTGCAACGAAAAGGCCTTCTATTAAGAAAATCTTTCGAATGGATCTGTTTTTGGCCCCTATGGTTTTCAGGATGCCGATGTCGCGTATACGTTCGAGTACCATCATTAAGATAGCGCCGATTAAGTTGAACGCTGCCACAATCACCATCACGCTAATCACGAAGGGGATGGTTTCCTCCTGTAGATCTACCCAGGCAAATATATTTCGATATCTCTGGTATATATTCTCAGTTACGTAGGGGAATTCAGTACGGTCTCTTATTTCACTGTAAACCGGTTCAATGGATTCCTGGCTGCTTGCCATAATTTCTAAAGCAGTAGATTGCAAGCGGCCGATCCGGAACAGTTCACGGGTTGACTGGATATCCGTAAGGGCAAAATTATCATCGAATCTGTCAATTCCTGTTTGGTAGATAGCAGATGTATAAAACTGCTTGATTTCAGGTGAATTAAGAGGAGAGGGGAGCCCTTCAATCGTATATACGGTTACTTTCGACCCAACTTCTGCTCCGATTGTACGGGCAAGTTCACTGCCCAGAATAATACCGGGCAATCCGTCTTCATTTTTCCTGAAACTATATTCGCCAAGAGTAACATAGGTATGAATGTCGGTGAGGCTTTTTCCCGTCTCTACACCTTTTAGCATAGTTCCGCTTACGTCACGTTCTGACTGGATCATAACTTGGCCTAAAACCACAGGCTGAGCTTCCTCAACGTCGTCGATATTCATGACAAAAGTCTGAAGAGTATCAGCCCTGAAAAGAGGATCCCCGGCATAAGAGAAAACTGTTACATGCGGCGCAAACCCAAGAATTTTATTGTTGATGGTGGATTTAAAGCCATGTACAATAGAGAGAGCAATCAGCAGGCCGGCGGCACCGACAGCTACGCCGCCTATCGCCATAATTTTAATAAACGATAGAAAACGTGATTCCTGTCGTTTTCCCCGGAAATATCGTAAAGCAAGATACCATTCAAATTTCATCTATTCCGGTTTCATCTGTGGGAAAAAAAGTACGTCCCGAATGGAATCTGAATTAGTCATTATCATGGCAAGGCGGTCGATTCCAACCCCGAGACCTGCGGTTGGCGGCATACCGTATTCAAGCGCCCGAAGAAAATCCTCATCTAAAGCCATTGCTTCTTCATCACCCTCACTTCGAAGTAAAAGCTGCTCTTCAAACCGTTTGCGCTGTTCAATAGGGTCATTCAGCTCGGAAAAAGCATTTGCAATTTCTTTTCCGTTGCAAATAACTTCAAACCGCTCTACAATACCCTCTTTGGTTCTGTGTTTTTTGGCAAGCGGACTCATCTCAATCGGGTAATCAATAATAAAGGTTGGCTGTATCAGTTTTGGTTCAACATACTCACCGAAAATCTCGTCAATTAATTTTCCCTTACCCATACCAGGTTCCGTATCAATATGCAGTTCTTTGGCAATTGCTCTGATTTCCGCTTCATTTTTTCCAGATAAGTCATGGCCGGTTTCGTTTTTTATAGCCTCGTACATAGGCATCCTCGGCCATGGTTTTTTGAAGTCAATTTCATGATCACCAACGGTTATGGATGTATTGCCATGTAATTTCAGAGTTACATCCTCAATCATACTTTCCGTAAAATCCATCATCCAATTGTAATCTTTATAGGCCACATACAGTTCAACCTGGGTAAACTCGGGATTATGAAACCGGGAGAGACCTTCATTACGAAAGTCTTTCGAGAATTCATATACACCATCAAAGCCCCCGACAATAAGTCTTTTTAAATAAAGTTCATTCGCAATTCTCAAATAGAGATCAATATCAAGTGCGTTGTGATGAGTTACGAAAGGTTTTGCGGATGCTCCGCCGTATACCGGCTGTAGAACAGGGGTTTCAACTTCAAGATAACCATGGTTATTAATAAAATCCCGAATAAGCTGAACCATTTGGGTACGCTTTCTGAATACATTTCTCACTTCAGGATTTATTAAAAGATCAACATATCGCTGCCTGTATCTAAGTTCTTTATCTGAAAAGGCATCAAATACAACAGTTTCTCCCTCTTCATTTTCAACCTCCTTTGGTACAGGTATGGGGCGTATAGTTTTTGAAAGAAGTTCAAAATGTTCAGCATGTACTGTAGTTTCACCGGTACGGGTTTTAAAGACAAACCCTCTTATACCCACAATGTCTCCAATATCCACCATTTTTTTAAAAATGGTATTGTAGTTTTCAACACCAACATCATCCCTGCGTATATAAATTTGAATTGTTCCGCTTGTATCCTGAAGATTGAAAAAGGAAGCTTTCCCCATAATACGGCGTGTCATTATTCTGCCGGCTACAGAAACTCTTTCAGCTTCATCCTGATTTTCTGATGAAGTTATTAAATCTTCATTTTCCCGGATTACGGCAGAAGTATGCGTAACATCAAACTTGTATGGATAGGGATTGATACCGCTCTCGTGCAGCTGTTCTAACTTTTGTCTTCTAACTTCCTGTTGCTCACTCAGGCTTATTTCTGTACTCATAAATTGTTTTGGGGTTTAAATTATATCCTGTCAAAATAGTGATTTTGTATGGAAATAGGAATTCTATAAAATCTGTATCTTTGTGACTTTATCACAAACCGATTTCAGTTTTCAGCTCAAAAAAGTATACCGGAAATTCATTATCATTTAGTTATATCGTTCCAAATTTGTAACAAATAAAGCGGGATATAATCTTGAAGTTGAAATATCCGGATTGTTTACCAGGTGATATTCATCTGTATACCGAGGTGTTGTCTTTTACCCGCAAGGGTAGAAGTGACTACAGGGCGTATGAAAAAGAACATGGCCGGAAATTACTGGATAAAATGGCTAATGAATGTTTTGGATTTGAGAAACTGGATATTCAAAGAAAACCGGGGCAAAAACCAACGGCTGTACAAAAGAATGGCAAAGAATTTTACCTTGGTTTGAGTCATACTAAATCACTGATTGCAGGAGTTTTATCTGAAGAATATCCTGTGGCGGTAGATATAGAAAACAGTGAACGAAGTGTTTATGCAGGCTTGTTTAACAGGATGAGACATCCGGATGAACCTAACAAACTTTATGAAGAAAATAGCCTTTTACGTATTTGGACAATTAAAGAATCAGCATTAAAATGGTGTGGAACAGGACTCAGGACCCCGATGAAAAGTTTAAAAACAGAAAAACTTGAGAATAATCTGTTTTTGTCAACATTTTTTAATGGTAAAAGCGTAAAAGTTTGTAGTTTTAAGGAGTCAGATCACTGGATTTCGGTAGCTTACGGACAATATTAACTAAATATCATACGAAAGACGAAATGAATAAGAAAATGCTTAGCAGAGAGCGCATAACCAAAGAAATTGAAAGAGCTAAAAGTTTCAGAGAAAAACATTCAGAAACTGTCAGAATTGTTTTTTCTCCTACGGATATCAACAAAATGAATTTGGAAGAGGTGGCTGCGGTATATAGCAGAATAGGGAAGAATGATTTTGACACTGTGGTTATAGTTGAGTCAACACCTGGAAGGGGCGACAAAAAAATTCCAATGTCTTCGCATAAAATATTTACCACGTCACTTGGTGAAGTTCAGGTAAATGACAAACTGAGGAATGACTTTTGTGATGAAGATGATGATTTTTTCATAGATGATGAAGCCTTTAAAGACGATCTAAGCCTTTTTGACCAGTTAAAAATTTTGCAATGTGTACTACATGATTTTACTGCATTAAGTATTCAAATCACAGATGAAGGTTCCTTCATTGTAAAAGAGCTGGCACATGCACTTGAAGAAATTCTCGCTTCTAAAAACGCACTTATTGTTATTTGCTGTGACCTGTTTGCAAAAGATAAACATGATTATGAGAAAATCTGGCAAATGATCCAAAAAGGTAATCAATCGGCAATGATGAATTACCTAAACAGTGACAAGGTCAAAACAGAAGGTATCGGCTCTTTTATAGCCGGACTGATTGTTGCAAATGCCTGGGGATTACGCCTGGAATTCGAATCTGAAGTGGATAACGATTATCTTGTTGCATATGCGGAAATGCAAAAACATGCAATATTCACTTAATGTCTGACAGCACTGTTACGATTATTGGCCTTGGTGCAGTAGGTAATACACTTGCAGAAGCTTGTCTGCAAAATTCTGTTTCGCTAAAATCAGTCGTAACAACTAATAAAAAAAAGGCAGCATATTTCAGTGAACGTAATATTTCTGTATTTAATACCATTAAAGAACTTCCAATTGATACTGACTCAATAATATTTATTGCTGTTCCTGACGATTCGATTAAAGGCGTTGTTACAAAAATTGCTGAATATACGAAGGATATATCTTTTCCCGATAGAGTAATTTTTACTCATTGTTCAGGAGCAATTACTTCAGATGTTTTAAAACCTCTTGCATCCACCGGTGCTTCTGTAGCCGCCTTTCATCCGCTTCAAACTTTTTCATTAACAACCGGTGGAGACAGGTTCCAGGATATTTTTATCTCAATTGAAGGCGAAGAAGAGGCAACGCAGGTATTAAAAAAATTTGCAGAGTTACTTGGTGCCAGACCGGTTTTCTTATCAAGAGAGCAAAAAAGATCACTGCATACTGCAGCCGTCTTTGCATCGAACTATCTTGTTGCCGTGATGCATGCAGCTGAAAACATTGCCCTGAATGCAGGTATTGATGAACCTATGTTAAAGCTGAGACCACTTATTGAGCAAACAATGCAGAATATTTTTACAGGCGGGCCAATGAATGCTTTAAGCGGGCCTGTCCGGAGAGGTGATCTGATTACAGTAAAAGATCATTTGAATTTACTTGTACCTGAAAAGAATGTTAAAGAGCTCTACACATCTGCCGGCCTCTATTTGACATCAATGCTTGAAAATGAAAAAGATATAGATTCTGAAAGAAATGAATCTTTAAAAAATTTATTCAGAAATGAGCAAAGGCAAAAAGAGAAGTGATTATTATGACCGGGTATATTCTATTGTAAAACTGATACCTGAAGGACGTGTTACCACATATGGTGCTATTGCTAATGTTCTGGGTATAAAATCCGGGGCACGGATGGTTGGATACGCACTCAATAACCTGATCCATTCTGAAGAGGCACATTTGTTACCTGCTCACAGAGTTGTAAACAGACTGGGTCAGTTAACCGGGCGGTCTTATTTTCCGGATGATACAATGAGGGAACGGTTATTACAGGAGGGTATTGAGTTTACAGAAGAGTACACAGTAAATATAAGCAAACATTATTGGGACCCAAGAGAAACAGAGAATCTGAATAGCTAATTTTTCCCGGACAAAGAAGTTGGTTAAACAGTCTTTTCAATAATAGTTTAAATGTTACCGACATCTTTATTTATTTTCAGTAACTGAAAATTAAACAAGATGTAACGTGAAAAGGCTAAGATCACAAACTGAAAAAGATGCCGCACTTGTTGAAAAGATTCAACAGAGTGATAAAGACGCTTTTAAAGAGTTGTTTGATCAATACTATGCCCCGCTCTGTTTTTATGCACGCAAAATTATTGACTCGCCGGATCAATCAAGAGATATCGTTCAGGATGTATATATAAAATTATGGGACAATCGTAAAGAGCTTGTAATTTATAAATCATTGAAAGCTTACATGTATCAGGCAGTCAGAAACCAGTCTCTGAATCACCTCGAGAAGAGGCGAAGGCAGGTGCAGTTCGTTGAACCGGGTTTCTGTGAAAAAAAGATTGAAAGTATGCACGTTTTGCGTTCTGGCCATCAGGACCCTGTTTCTGAAAAAGATCTGTCAAAAAGAATATGGGAATTAGTAGAAGAGCTGCCTGAGAAAAGAAAATCGGTATTTATTCTATACAGAAAACATGGACTGTCATATTCGGAAATTGCAGAGGTAATGGGAATAACCCGAAAAACAGTTGAAAACCAAATGGGGAAAGCGCTTAAATTTTTAAGAAATCAACTAATCTGATAAGTTTTGATTTAGTTTGAGTAAGATTCTGTCCAAAAAAATTGATACTGTTCAGATAATCGTGGGGGTATACCGTTTTTTGTCTGTCACATTGGTAACATTAATATTTTCAGAATGCAAAAGAAGGATAAAATCTGGACAGTAATTGTAAAGTATCTGGATGATTCGATGAGTGACGATGATCATCAAAGGCTGCAGAATTGGCTGAATAAAGATGCGAAAAACAGAAAAGTTCTCGCATCAATTGAAAAGCTTTGGGAAGCAACAGACAGACAAGATAAAGAATCACTTTTTCGGGACTCAGAGCTTGAAAAAGACTGGTGGCGAATTTCGGAGCATATTCAGAACAGAGAGACAAAAAAACATAATAAAAGAATCTGGCATATTCAAAAAATAAGCGGACGGAAGAGCGTGTTATTTAGTCTTTTAAAGGTAGCAGCGGTTATTTTGGTTGCTGCACTCTCTGCATTATTTACTTTGCAATTTGCATCAGACAGCAAAAAATCGGATAATGCACCGGTAATAAGGGAAATTGTAACTCAGCGTGGAGAAAGGGCTAATGTACAGCTGAGTGAAGGAACAAAAGTTTATTTAAACGCCGACAGTAAATTATTTAAACCGGAGAATTTTTCAACTGACAGAAGGGTAGTTGAGTTGACGGGGCAGGCTTATTTTGAAGTTATACCGGATCCGGAGCGCCCATTTGTAATAAAATCAAATGGGCTTGAAATTGAAGTTCTCGGCACCTCTTTTGACGTTAACTCATATGAAGAAAATAGTGAATTTATGGTGTCTGTTCGTGAGGGCAGAGTTGAAATTCGCAGGGAAAAAACAGGAACTGAAAAATTGACCCTGAATGCGGGTGAAGTTGGAACTTACTCCATCCCGACAAAAAAGTTCACTGTGAAAACAATTGAGGATTTTGGATTATATAATGGCTGGATGAATGGACGGCTGGTATTCAATAATCACTCTATTCATGATGTGATGAAACGGATTGAACGCTGGTACGACATAACAGTTCACTGGGAAATTGAGAATTCTGAATATAACAATAAAAGATTAACAGCTGATCTCAAAACCAAGTCTATCAGGGATTTGATGGATGTTATCAGTACTACAACAGGAATCAGTTACGAAATTGATAATGATATAATCACTGTTAAGTAAATTGTGATTTTTGAGATTAACAGGGATTTCTAACTCTAACGTTAAAACGTCAACCTATAAACCGAAGGTTTCTATATGAAAAACATAGGTACTAATTCAGGCATAATAAGCATATTAGCCGTTTTGCTGACTATCACATTTGTGTTTGAGGCTCATAGCCAGTCAACTGAACGTAAAGCATCAGAAGAGATTGTTTATTATTCGGTAGAAGACTATAGTTTTCAAATTCCCGAGCTGAATAATAAAATGTCTCTAAATTTTAAAGATAAAACAGTTAGTGAAGCTCTGTTGATAATTGCAGATCAGTCAAATCTAAGCATCGCTTTTGATCCGGATCTGCTGAAGAACAGTGGTAAGGTCTCAATACAAGAAAACCGGATTCGGGTTGCTGATGCACTTGAGAAAGTACTTGCCAGTACAAACTATAAGTCTGTAATTACGTCTCAAAGAGAAATTTTGCTAAAAGAGAGGCCGGGAATTTCATCTTCGGAATCATACATGCTGCAGATAGACATAGAGGGAAGAGTTACGGACGCTCAAACCGGAGAACCACTGCCGGGTGTTAATGTTGTAGTGGAAGGAACAACGATCGGGGCGTCCACCAATAGCATCGGTGAATATGAAATTGAAGTACCGGATGATGCAGAAGCTCTTATTTTTTCATTTATTGGATACCGTGAGTTACGGGAGCCCATCGAAGGCAGAACAGTAATAAATGTTGAAATGGAATCTTCAGTTGAGTTGCTTGATGATGTTGTTGTAACATCATTTGGTATTGAGCAAGAGCGTAAGCAGCTGGGCTACTCAATCCAGGAGGTTTCCGGTTCTGATATTTCTGAAACAAATGAACCTAACATTGTAAGCTCACTGCAGGGACGGGTTGCCGGTGTGAATATCCAGAACACGAGTGGTGCCGCAGGTGCGGGTGTCGACATCATCATTCGGGGCATAAATTCACTAAGCCCGAGTGCAGATAATCAGCCACTCTTTGTCATTGATGGAATACCCGTAAGTAACCAAACTAATTCGGGCAATGTACTTCCGAGTGAAGGATCCAATTCTCCCGGAAGTTCAGAACAGTTTTCATTTACAAACAGAATTGCTGATATAAATCCAAATGATATTGAAAGCCTGTCCATTCTGAAAGGCCCGTCAGCGACAGCTCTCTATGGTCTGCGTGCAGCTAATGGTGCTGTGATTATCACCACAAAAAAAGGAAGTGCGGGCAAACCCCAGGTATCACTAAATTCCTCTGTGGGATTCAGCGAGGTAAATAAAGTACCTGAAATTCAGGATCAGTTTCAAAATGGCCGTTATGGCGCTCTTCCTCTCACTGTATTTGGTTTCCAGTTCTGGCAGCTGGGTCCTCCTGTTTCTGAGTCTTCAAGTCCTGTATTTAATAATTTTAAAGGATTTTTCAGAACAGCAACTAATGTAAGCAATTCGTTTAGTGTTTCCGGCGGAGATGAAAACACTACATATTTCACCTCATTCTCAAATGTGAACAATCAGGGTATTGTGCCAAATACCGATTGGGACAGAACAACGTTTAAGCTGTCGGGTTCACAAAGAGTAAATAACAGGTTTAATATCAATGGATCACTAACCTACTCCAATTCCGGGGGAACACGTCCAACCGGTGGTGACAAATCCATAATGAGTTCTCTTAGTTTTTGGGCATCTTCGAATGATGTGAATGATTTCCTGAACCCGGACGGTAGTCAGAAGAACCCAACTGCCGGTATCATTGACAACCCAAGATTTTTTGCGGAAAACAGTACACTTGAAGATGATGTAGACCGAATTGTTGGTATTGCCGGTTTTAATTATGAAATTAATGACTGGTTAAGTGCAGAGTACCAGGTTGGTATAGATAACTTCAGTGACAGAAGAGAACGATTCGTTCCGCCAAATCTGGATGTAGGAACACAGGTAAATGGGTTTCTGATACAGGAAAACATCAATTACAGGGAAATCAATTCAAATGCTTTTCTTAGGGCAAACTACGAATTAACCGAGAAACTGCGTGGATCGGTCTTAATCGGTAACCAAATCACGGATATCGATTCCGAAACGGTTAATACCCGCGGTGAAGGATTGAATATACCGGACTTTAGGTCACTTGCTAATACGACCAACATTTTTACGGGAGAAACAGCTTTCGTTCGAAGATTGATCGGTGTTTTTACTGATGCTCGTATTGAATATGATGGCACATACTTTTTATCAGTTACAGCCAGAAATGACTGGTCTTCAACTCTGCCTGAAGATAATCGCTCTTTCTTTTACCCTTCGGTAAGTCTTAGCTATGTATTTACGGAAACGCTTGGTCTTGCCGACAGCAACATCCTCCCGTTTGGTAAACTAAGATTCTCATGGGCAAGAGTTGGTAAAGATGCGCCACCATTTAGTGTGGGGCAAACTTTTCAGTCAGCTCCCGGTTTCCCTTTTGGAAGCACCGGCGGATTTACCCAGGATCTGCAGGCCGGAGCATTGAGTCTTGAGCCGGAAAGAAATACATCCATTGAATTTGGTGCAGAGGCCCGATTATTCAATAACCGGGCCAGTGTGGATGTCACTTATTTCACACAGACCAGTAAAGATCAGATTGTCGCGTTTCCTGTCAGCAATGCTACCGGTCTTGCACGATTTACAACAAATGCAGGACAGATAGATACCGATGGAGTTGAGTTGCTTGTTGAAGGAACACCATTCCAAACCCGCGATTTTAACTGGAACATTGCTGTTAACTGGTCTACGTTTTCAAGTGATGTGATTTCAATGCCCGAGGGACTGGATGTTATTGAATTTGCAAACTCCGGTTTTGCAGGCGTTGTAAACAGGATTCAGGAAGGCGGTGAGCTTGGTGATCTTTTTGGATTCACTTTTGATTATGATGACCAGGGCAGATTGCTGATTGCAGATGATGGTTTTCCCACAATTCGTACCGATACGCTGGTAAAAGTGGGAAATGCACTGCCCGATTGGCAGGGTGGCATAACAAATACCTTCAACTATAAGAATTTAAGTTTATCATTTTTGCTTGAATTTAAAAAGGGCGGACAGGCATACGATGCAACTCTCAGAAACGGCATCAGAAATGGCATTTTAGAACTCACAGGAGTTCGTAACGAAGAGGTTATATTCAACGGGGTAAATGCGGATGGTACCCCAAATGACATTGCTGTAGAAGTTGATGAGAACTTTTTCAGAAGTTCAACCAGGTTTAACCGGGCGTCAGAAATAATTGTTCAGGACACGGACTGGATCCGGCTCCGAAATGCGAGGATAGCATACAGCTTGCCGGTATCACTCACAGAAAGGCTGCCAATCAGCGGAGCAACGTTCAGTGTAACAGGCCGTAATTTATTTGTAACAACTCCATTCAGAGGATTTGATCCGGAAGGCCAGCAGTTTTCAGCCGGTTCTAACGCTTTTGGATTTACAGGCTTAAACATTCCTCCTACCCGGAGCTTCACATTTTCAATGAATTTGAGATTTTAATCATAAAAAGATCTGACTATGAATTTTTCAAACACAAAAATAAAATTACTGACAGCAGCTTCATTTATGATTCTGCTTGTATCATGCGACAGTTACCTTGGCGACGGTACAAACGTTGATCCCAACAGGGTATTTGAGGAAGATGTGTCGCTCAGCGCACTTTTACCTCCGGTTTTAGTATCAACTGCCAACGCACATTTTAGTATTGCTTTTACAACTTCTCAGTACTCTCAGCATACTTCTTTTGTTGGTGATACGGATAAGCAAGAAGAATCTCAGCTGGCCGGAGGCTGGTCCAATATCTATCTTAGATCATTGAATAACCTTGCAGTTATGGAAAAAAAGGCTGTTGAACAAAATGCATTTAATTACCTTGGTATTATTAAAATACTTCAGGCAGTTAATCTTGGACTTGCTACAAATTCCTGGGAAGATGTGCCCTGGCTTGAAGCATTTCAGGAGGGAGAATTCACACCTGCATTCGATTCGCAGGAAAGTATTTACAACGTAATTCAAACACTGCTTGATGAAGCCATCGTTGAATTACAAAAACCTGCCGGGGAATTAAACCAGCCAGGTTCAGAGGACCTTGCATTTGGCGGGGATATCGATCGATGGATTCGTACTGCATACGCTTTAAAAGCACGCTATCACATACACCTTATCAATAAAGGGGGCGCAAATGCCCCTGCGAATGCACTTTCTGCACTGGAAAATGCCCAGCAGAGCAATGCAGATGATCTGCAAATTTCATTTACCCAGCGTAATCTGAATCCCTGGCATACTGATGCTTTTCTGGCAAGACAAACCGGAAATCCCGCACCTGTTCTATCAGATCAAATAGTAAGTTCCATGAATGGAACCACATATCCTGAATTTGATCCGCGACTTCCGGTAATTGCTGACAACGGCGGTGCAGATCAATTCTTTGGAAGTGTAAATGGGGCGTTTGGAATAAATCCTGACTCTCCAAACAATGCCTCCAACACCGTGTTTACTGGAGAAACCTGGCATAGCAGGGCTGAAGCTCCGATTCCTATGATTACCTATTCTGAAACAAATTTCATTGAAGCCGAAGCCGCCTTTCTAAGGGATAACAGCGGCAACAGATTTGCAGTCGGAGCCTCACAACAGGCTTATGATGCCTATCAGGAAGGAATACGGGCGAACATGGATAAGCTTGGCGTTTCTGAATCAGATAGAGAAGAGTATCTGACAAATCCGAATGTGGATGTAGGGGCCGGAAATCTAACCATGGAACTAATCATGAAAGAAAAATACAAAGCTCTCTTTTTAAATCCTGAAACATTTAATGACTTGAGAAGATACTTCTTTGATAATACAATCTTCAGAGACCTTGAACTGCCGGAAGATCACAATCCAAGGTTGAATGGAGAATGGATCCAACGCGCAGTTTATCCCAGTTCTGAATTCAGCAGAAATGAAGAAGAAGTAAGAAAAGTAGAAAAAGATATTGACATACAAATGTGGTTCTACAACTAATTTAAAAGAAAAAAAATATGAAGACTTCAAAATTTATCCGTCATTATTTATTGCTTATGATTGCAGGTCTTACACTGGTATCCTGTAGTGAAGACAACTTTTTTCTCGATAACATTGATCAAACGGGCCGGTCATTTCCTGTGATTTCAAATATCATTATTCAAAATCAGCAGGATGAATACACAAGTGGCGAAACTGTACAGATCCGGGTTGAGTTCTGGTCGAATGACCCGGTTAAGGAAATTGTACTCTATGATTCTCTGGTAAATATAAGGGATCGTGAAGTGGTTTTAACTGAACCAGCTGCTAACGCCTCGTTCTCAGAAGAAAGTGAAACCGATGTAATAATTTTGAATTATACAGTTCCCGATGTTCCGGAAGATCCAACCACGATTAATCTTCAGGTAGAAGTTATTAATGAAAATGGGTTGAGTGAAATCAATACGGATGCAGATAATTTTACCATTCGGAGAATAGAAATTATTGCTGTTCCATAATCTATGATCAATATTGTTCAAGCCGGCTTAGGACCTATTGGCCGGCAGTTAACCTCTTATCTTCTTCAGCGAGAAGGCTTGAAGATTTTTGCTGCCGTTGATCCGGATGAATCCATAAAAGGTAAAGATGTGGGCTTGTTAGCCGGGCATAAACCGATCGGTATATTTGTATCAAAAAGTCCGGGTAACCGCTCATTTGATCCGCAGCAATCAGTTGCTTTGGTATCAACTGTATCAAAAATCAGCCGGATAACCTCTCAGGTTCAGGAATATGCGTCCAGGGGATTGAACATTCTGACAACTTGTGAAGAACTTACCCATCCATGGACTACGCATTCTGAGGAAGCAGTGGAAATTGATGAAATTTGCAAAAAATATGGAGTTACATGTCTTGCTACCGGGGTAAATCCGGGATTCTTGATGGATTACCTTCCGGCCGTTTTTTCTTCGGTCTGCAGGGTAGTTGATCATATTAAGATCTCAAGAGTTCAAAATGCATCTGGCAGGAGAGGATCTTTTCAGAAAAAAATAGGAGCCGGACTGTCGGTGGATGAATTCAGAAAAAGACAAGGCAAACTAGGTCATGTTGGTCTTCCTGAATCAACCCATTTTATAGCTGAAGCCCTGAACCTGGAATTGACTGATTATGTAGAAAAGATTGACCCTGTAATTGCTGACCGAACGGTTATCACCGATCATATTACGGTTAAACCGGGCATGGTTTCAGGATTGAATCAATCTGCTATCGGGTTCATTGATGGTAAAGAGGCTATCAGACAGGAGTTTATTGCTGCAGTGGGTCAGGACGACCCTGCAGACCGGATAGACATAACGGGAGACCCGGAGTTCCACTCAGTAATACCGGGAGGAATTAACGGGGATGTGGCGACTGCATCAATTATCATAAATTCAATTCCGGTTATATTGAAAATGGAACCCGGTTTAAAAACAATGCTGGATGTTTCAGTACCATCCTGGTTCAAAAAAATTGATTAGATTATTTAATCAAACCAGATCATTTTATGTGTTTTTTTACACATGAGTAAAATTGATAATTGCTTTTAACCTTTAGAAATTGATGAGCAGAAAAATCAACCAAAAACATGCCGGACTCTACCTGGTAATTTTGATATCAGTTTTGATCGTGTTTGAGGGATGCGGCTCCCTGGAAAAAATAGAAGAGGACACTGGTTCAGTTGAGTTAAAATCAACTTTAGAGCAGTTATTTGAGGAGTCAGAAATATTTTCACAATCATTTACCGGCTTCTATCTTTACGATCCGGAGGAAGAAACCGAACTGTTCAGTATCAATGGCAACCGAAACTTCATTCCCGCTTCCAATACAAAACTTTTTACCTTTTATGCCGGTTTACGAATATTGCCGGATTTGGTACCCGCCCTTGCTTATGAAGAACGTGAAGATTCACTGATATTTTGGGGAACAGGTGATCCGTCATTTTTACATCCTGATTTCGGAACCAATTCCACATATCAATTCTTAAAAAATCATTCTTCCCGGCTCTATTTTTCAGGTAGTAACTTTCAGGATCAGTCTCTTGGCAGCGGATGGGCGTGGGATGATTATAACTATTATTATTCCACTGAAAAATCACCGCTTCCAATGTATGGAAACGTAGCCCGGTTTGAGATTAATGAAATCAGGCGCCGGGCTCTGTCACGCAATGATGATGGAGAAATAAACGTAACGCCTTCCTTATTTGGTCACCTTGTTACGGAAGAGATTCGTAGTGAGGAACAACTTCCTTTGATTCTGCGTGGCAGGGCCGATAATGAGTTCACTTTCTACCAGGAGGCTGATACTATTACATTTGAAAGAGATGTTCCTTTCCATTTCGCTGACACCCTTGTTACTTATTTGTTGAGTGATACTCTTGGACGTGAGGTTCGGCAGTCAGATCAGAGATTAACGGAAAATACAGAAATTCTATACAGCATTCCGATGGATACACTCTACAAAAGGATGCTGTTGCCAAGTGACAATTTTATCGCTGAACAAATTTTGCTAATGATCTCCTTTATGCAGTTTGGCGAAATCAATTCGGACAATGCAATTGATTTTGTGATCGAAAAATATCTGAATGAATTGCCGCAAAAGCCGCGCTGGGTTGATGGCTCCGGTCTGTCCAGGTACAATCTTTTTGCGCCTGAAAGTATCGTTAAGTTACTTAGTTATATTGATCGGGAAGTTGATGATAGCAGGCTTTTCTCACTGCTACCTGCCGGCGGAAAAAACGGAACCTTGAAAAACTCTTACCACGCTTTGGATGGAGAAGATCCCTGGATTTTCGCTAAAACAGGAACTCTGAGCAATAACCATTCTCTAAGCGGATTTTTAATTACCAATTCAGGAAAAAAATTGATTTTCAGTTTCATGAATAACAATTTTATGGTTCCGGCAGCAGATATCCGTTCAGAGATGGAAAAGGTGTTATTGCAGGTACGGGCTTCTCTTTAGCTGTGAGTAATATAATGGCGTACTTAAAACCAATGATACTCTCAGACTCTTCCGATAAACGTGTAAACTTCTTCAGCAACCGGATCAAATATAGATCCTTTATTTGCAGTATAAGAGTACTATCAACCTGACTGCCAGGGAAGCTTGTCGAGATCCACATTGCCGCCGGTGATAATAACACCGATTTTCTTCCCTTTTGTTTCTATTTTCGTATCTGCAATTACAGAAACCGGAACTGCACAGGAGGTTTCAATTATCATATTCAACCTCTCCCAAAAAGTACGCATATCCCTGACAATGGAAGATTCTGATACAGTAACAATATCATCCACGTATTTCATGATTACCTCAAATGTAAGATCTCCCAGCGAAGTTTGGAGTCCATCGGCAATGGTATCCGTTTGATTGATTTTGATGAGTTTGCCGGATTTAAATGAACGATAAGCATCATCCGCCATTTCGGGTTCACACCCTATTACCACAATATCTGATTTTATATTCTTGGCAGCAATTGCTGTGCCGCTTAGCAGGCCGCCACCTCCTACAGGCGCAAGAATTGCATCCAGGTCAGGGTTTTCATCAAGAAGTTCCAGCGCAGCAGTTCCCTGTCCGGCAATGATATCCCGATTATTGTAGGGATGAATAAAACACGATCCGGTTTGATCTATTACTTTCTGAAGAGTTGTTTCACGGGCGTGCAGAGTGGGTTCACAAAAGGTTATCCTGGCACCGTATCCTTTTACGGCTCTTTTTTTTACTTCCGGTGCGTTCTTTGGCATAACAATGTGAGCCGGTATTCCCCGAAGCTTTGCGGCAAGACTGAGAGCTTGTGCATGATTCCCGGAAGAGTGAGTTGCCACACCTTTTTTTGCTTCTTCCTCACTCAATTTGAAAACTGCATTACAGGCACCGCGAAATTTAAAAGCTCCGACTCTCTGAAAATTTTCACACTTAAAGAAAATCTCACCACCGGTTAACTGATTATAATAACGGGATGTAAAGACCGGGGTTTTATGTGCATAAGGCTCTATTCGGCGGGCTGCTTCTTGGATGTCATTTAGTGAAGGTATTTTGGAATTATTTATTGACATATTTTTTTGGATTTAAACGCAAAAGTGAAAAGAATCGAGGATTAATTACATAAAAAAATTGAACTGAAAGAATCATGATTCGTCGGACTCACCCCTTGTTTGCACCGACCGTCTTTTAGACTTCGCTGCTGCACATTTCCCATCCCGAGAGGCTGTGAGAAAAATGCTTAACATATGTATCAGCCAGGTTTTTACCACGAGGACACAAAGTCACGAGGACTCACGAAGTTTAGCAAAATCATATCTTTAACCTTCATGTTATTTCGGTCCGCCACCTGGCGGTTTCGTGGTTGATCTCATGAATCTCATTTACTTTGAATTATTATTTTCTCACAGTCTCTGGAGAGGGGATAATTTAATATCGTCTTTTCACTTTTGCGTTTTCACTCTTCAGTTTCTGTTTTCTATTAATAGTCTGAACCTGGCTGAATAATTTCATATCCTTTATCGTCTTTCGCTTCGTTCACCATATTTTCAACATCACTCAAGAGCTCTTTAGCGTCAAAAATAATTCCGTCTTTTATGGTGTACCTGATACCGCCAACTCTGACCGGCTCATTGTCATCATTTACTTTGATAGCCCCGGTGCCGTAAAGAACTTTCAGGTTTTGAAGCGGGTTTTCGTCTATCAGAACAATATCAGCAAGCTTTCCGACTTCAATGGATCCGAGGCGGTCATCTACACCCAGCTCTTCAGCTCCTTTCAGAGAAGCAGACATTAATATCTCAATGGGATGGAAGCCAGCTTCACGAAGCAGCTCCATTTCACGGATATAGGCAAAACCGTACAATTTGTAAATATAACCTGCATCGGAGCCAAGAGTGACACGACCGCCACGATTTTTATATTCATTCACAAACTGCATCCAAAGCCTGAAATTTTCTTTCCAAGCAACTTCCTGTTCAGTTCCCCAGTTAAACCAGTACGATCCATGTGCCCGCCGGCTGGGTTTGTAAAATTCCCACAATGAAGGTAAGGTGTACTTTACATGCCAGTCAGCCCTGCGCTCGCGCATTAAATCACGGCTGGCTTCATAGATTGTGAAGGTTGGATTCAGTGTAAAATCCATTTCCAGCAACTGGTTCATCACATCATTCCAATGTTCACTACCGGGTGCGGCTGCTTGCTTCCAAAGTTTCCCCGCTTCTTCAAAACGATGCTGTTCATTCTGATAGTTATAATCAAGAGGATAATTCTGAACAACCCTGTCTTCAAAAAGTGCCTCGGGAAGCCCATACCAGTGTGTCATGCTTTTCAGACCCAGTTTGGCCGAGGTGAGTACATTGGCATAAACAACCCGGGTTTGAGCATGATGTGTCATTGTACCAAGTTCCAGACTGTTGGCTTCATCAATAGCTGCTGCATAGATTTCGGGGCGTGCGCCAAAAAATTTAATTCCATCGGCACCTTCAGAATCAATCATTTGAACCCATTTGCGTGCATCCTCAGGAGTTCTGATATCGCCATCGCTGTTCATTCCAAACCCAAAATAGGCAAAGATTCGGGGCGCTGTGATCTCATTTGCCGTACTTCGATCTTTGTGATTCAGTGTCCATTCCATACCGTTGAACGAGCCCGGCTCCCTTATGGATGTAATACCATGAGCAAGCCACAGCTTGTACACATATTCCGGAGTGGTTCCCTGGGCATTACCGCCGGTATGAGCATGGTTATCAAAAAAACCGGGCAGTGCATACATACCATCTGCATCGAGAATTTTATCATTCTCGCCGGCTTGCGGCCTTCCTTCTTCTTGAATAGATACACCAGGAAATCCTACAGTTTGAATAGATGCAATTTTGTTGTTTTCAATTACAATGTCCACAGGGCCAATAGCCGGAGAACCGGTTCCGTCGATAAGAGTAACTCCCCGGATAATTAAACGGTCAAAAGGGCCATCGCCCTCAGTTCTGTCCGGTGCGTTTGTCATTTGTGAATAGGCCTGAGAGACAAGAAAGACTATCAGAAACGAAAATAGTGTAATAAATTTCATGTAGCAGTTATTTTGTTCTAAATCAAAAATATAGAGATAGTCAGCCTCAGAATTGGTAAAAAGTTAAAAAAAACAGGCAGAGAATATCAGCAACTTTCTGATTTGGTTTTTCGGATCAAAGATTTAAGACGAGTGCAGAGACCAATTTTGCAAAATCTTCTTTCCGGCTTTCTGCAGTAAACTTTACTTCTTCGTGGCTTAGTTTTTGTTTTAAAACACCTGCAGCCATATTTGTAACAAGTGATACAGCTGCAGTTTTGAGATTTAGTCTTGCAGCTTCTATAAGTTCGGGGACTGTGCTCATACCCACAACATCTGCGTTTAAGATTCGAAAAGAACGAATTTCTGCTTTTGTTTCATAATTGGGCCCTTTCGCATACAGGTATGTTCCTGTTCTCACAAATATCCCGAGTTCAGCTGCAATTTTGGGTATTTTCTGTGCCGTTTCATAATGATTGTATTGGAATTTGTCTGAGCTTACAGGAGATATACCGATAAAGGGTCTTATAATATCATTGATAACCATCAGGTCTCCAACCTGGAACGACCTGTTTATTGCACCTGCCGCATTGGATATGATTAGTTTCTTTGCATATAAAGCAGAAGTAACAGCAACAGGTAAAATAGTGGTCTCAAAATCATGACCTTCATAATGGTGAAAACGCCCGGAAAATGCTAATACAGGTTTATTGAAAACAGAACCGTAAATTAATTCACCCGAATGACCGGTAACGGATGGGGATGGGAAGTGGGGAATTTCAGAGTAGGGAATCGTAATTTTATTTTCAATAGCGGAACTGAACCCGCCAAGGCCGGAGCCTAAAACAATTGCCGCTTCCGGTTTTTCTTCAACGCCCAGCTTAAGAAGTTTTCTTTTTATATCCTGGATTTTGCTGGCAGCAGATTCACTCATTCAGATTCAATATTACGGATTAAATACCCTTTTTTTTCATCGTAATCTGTCAATTGAAACATGGGATGATCAGTCTCATGATATGCAAGGAGTATGTACTCTTCTTCAAGCGCAAGCTTTTTTAAATCTTCCCTTACATTCATGCTGTGTTTGGGATCATAGTCATATTTAGCTGCAAATTTACGGTTAATCTTGCTTTTGGTTCCAATCACATCTCCGGCCATCAGGTACGATTTTTTTTCAGATTTGCAAAAAATAGCCAGTGAATATTCTGTATGTCCGCCAATTTTGCGAATCCGGATATCGGGATAGGGTTCATCTTCATCATTTAAAAAATGAATATCCGCTCTTGCATCCAGAAAATGAATAAATTCAGTATCCAGCTCATCATTGCTATCTTCCTTGTAATTCAGGGCTTTCTCCCATCCTCCCCGGGAGGCCCATATTCTTGCATCCGGAAAGGTGAGTTCCCAATAGCCATGCTCGCGTCCTGCCAGGCCACCAAGATGGTCGTAATGAAGATGGCTTAAAAAAATATCAGTTATATCAAGTTCTGTAAGTCCTTCTTTATCCAGGTTATTCAGGATAATATCTGTGGTTGTATCTTCACCAAAATCACCAAGGCCTGCATCAATGAGATAATTTCTTTCCTCACCTTTAACAAGAAAAGGGTTAATAGAAAGTTTTAAAGACCCTTTCTCAGGAGCGTCTTTTTTTCCTATGCTTTTAAATTTTTTATCGAGTCCAACTGAGAATGTACCTTCGTAAAGCGGTTTAACCAAGAGATGTCCGTTAGCTGATTATTTTTTCTTTTTATTTTCATGTTTTTCATAGGCATCAATTATCTGACGCACGAGTTTGTGCCTTACCACATCTTTCTGATCCAGGTATACAAATGAAATGCCTTTAATGTCTTTCAAAATATTTTGAATGGAAATCAGCCCTGAATGTTGTTTCCTGGGTAAATCGGTCTGTGTGATATCACCGGTAATAATGGCCTGGCTATTGAAGCCGATTCTTGTTAAAAACATTTTCATTTGAGTGTTGGTTGCATTCTGAGCTTCATCGAGAATGACAAATGCATTGTTAAGTGTTCGTCCTCTCATGTAAGCCAGCGGAGCAATCTCTATGACATTTCTCGCGAGGTTAAACTCAAGCTTATCGTGTTCAATCATCTCTTCAAGTGCGTCATAAAGCGGCCTTAAATAGGGATCAATTTTTTCTTTCAAATCACCGGGAAGGAAGCCCAGGTTTTCACCTGCTTCAACAGCTGGTCTTGCAAGTATTATTTTTTTTACCCTTCGTTCTTTTAATGCTTTTACAGCCAGTGCCACAGAAGTAAATGTTTTACCGGTTCCGGCCGGGCCTATTGCAAAAAGTATATCATTTTTTGCACAAGCTTTTACAATCTCTCTTTGCCCGGGTGTTTTTGCTGTAATTGTATCACCGGTATGTGTGTACAAAATTATTTCCGGGGATTTTGAATATAAGTCGGAATAGTGTGTCGACTCACTGCCTGTTTTATCTGAGAGTGCGAGAAGAGTCTCAATATCACCGGAATTAACTTTTCCTTTCTTTTTGGCAATGGTAACCATTTCATCCAAAATTTCTGTAATTGACTCAATATCTCCGGATGCTCCTTTCATCTTGATTTTATTACCCCGGGCTGTAATTTTAGTGTGATCAAATGTTTTGTCAATCTTATTCAGATGTTCATCACCAAACCCAAGGACCAAAATAGGATCAACATTTTCTATATAAAAAGTCTCTTCGGTAAAATCGTTGTTGTTTTCGATAGGATTTATTTCTCTGTTTTGGATCATTAATTCATTAAAAAATAAGATTTTGAGAAAGAAAACTAAACCATACTTCCCGGAATATGACTGGCAATCTTTTTTAATTCGGTTATGCGTTCTGAAACTGACGGAGCTTTAAACACTGTGCTGCCCGCAACGAGAATATCAACCCCGTGCTTTACAAGCTTTTCAATATTATCGTGATTTACACCGCCGTCAATTTCTACCCGGAAATCTATATTTTGCTGTTTTTTTATAACTTTGAGATCATTTAATTTTTTATAAGTACTTTCGATAAATTTTTGTCCTCCAAACCCCGGGTTTACACTCATGATTAATGCAATATCAACATCCTGAAGAATATGTTCGACAGATGAAACAGAGGTCGCAGGGTTGATAGCAACACCTGCCATACACCCTGCTTCACGTATATTTTGAATTGTTCTGTGCAGGTGAGGGCATGTTTCGGCGTGGACAGAAATTATATCTGCACCTGCGTCACTAAATGCATCGATATACCGATCCGGATTTTCAATCATCAGGTGTACATCCATAAACGCATCGGGAGCATGATTGTGTATTGCCGCTACTACATCCGGTCCAAAGCTGATATTGGGCACAAAATGGCCATCCATGATATCACAATGCAGCCAGTTAGCCCCGGCTTTCAGACATTCATCTACCTGGACACCAAGCCGGGAGTAGTCAGAAGCAAGCAGAGAGGGAGCAATAACGGGGAGTTTAAAATCCATAAATTTATCTATTGTTCGGAATTAGAGGTGTCAGGTGGTGTTACTGAGGAATTACCCGGAGAAGATACTGAAACGGTATCCACATTTACAGCCCCGGTTTCTGATACTTCACGCGCATCAAATCGTTCTGAAACAACCAGTGTAAGTGTTTTGCCTTCCCGGAGTTCTTTTTCTTTGGGAGAAAAATTTAAAATTGTATTTGGAAGAGTATCTTTGCTTGGCTGAAAACGTATTTCACTAACACTTAAACCGACTCCGCGTAACTTTTGCTGTGCTTCGGGTAATCGTAAACCAATAATTTCAGGAACTTCAACCATCCTCTCGCCAAGACCGTCGCTGATGGTAATATCAACTACTGAGCCTTTTGGTACAGTATCGCGAGGTGTAAGCGACTGCCATAATACAGTATTTTTAAACCGGGATGATTCATAGCTGGTAGTACCCAGTGACAATCCATAATTTTCAAGCTGAATTTTAGCATTTCTGAAAGACATATTCACCAGGTTAGGCACTACAGCTTTGGGCTGCACAGCTGTATTGACTGTGAGGTACACTTTGCGGTTTGGCTTTACAATCTGGCTGGCGCCCGGTGTCTGATCGATGATATAATCGGCAGGATAGCTTGAATGGGCGCGGCGATCGGCAACTTCATATCGAAGTCCATAACTTTCAAGTAACTGCCGGGCCTCTGTAAGTGATATTTTGGTCACGTCCGGCACAGTAACACCTTCATTGTAGTTGGTATATTCAGGCATCAATACTTTATCTGCCAGGAACAGCATGATTGCAAAGAACAGAATAATCCCCGAAATCCATGCATATATTTTTTTATTACGTAGAATCTGTTTAATCCAGTCCATAACGAAAGATAAGAGTTTTTGTGTGATCTATGAAGTAATCTGAGAACTCGTGATTAATTCTATCCGGAATTGACCTCTTTTGTTTCAAAAAAGCCATCAAAAATAAAACATTGGATTATGAAAACGTATATTATGTTTAAATCATATTCACCCAATGCATTTCCTGCATAATAAAAATTAAAACCTGTAGGTAAACTGTAGCTGTTCACCGGGTAAAACTCCTGCTTTTGCCTGCATTCGATGCTGTCTGAGACGGACGGTAAAAAAAGCATCGAAAGCTGACACAACATGATTCACGATTAGCAGGGCAAAGATATTGTCGGCTCTTCTGAAATTATCATTAAACTGTTCTGCGCGATCACGTCCTTCAAAAAAGAGATCACCCATCGCACTGGCTGTGGCTATATTTTCAGTGACTGGTGTACTAAAATCCCGCCAACCCGGACCAAACTGGTAAAATTTGCTTACCAGTTCATAGTATTGCTGTGAGCCAAAACCCGGCAATGTGTGAGAAAAATTATTACTCGCCATATCCGAAAATATAAATGGGGTATTTCGTTCAACATTATTCAATACGCTAATATCAACGCGGCTCCAGTCAATCGAGGTATTAAATGCAGCGTCTACACCATCGACCTGACTTTTCAGGTCATCCAGAAATTCATTTTCTAATCCATTAACTTCATGAAACTCAACAATCCACTGAGCATACTGAACCACACTCCAGTTTTGATCCACAAAGTTTTCATAATTACGCTGCCGGGACTTTGCTTTTGAGTTATTATGAGAAATCAGGAATATTGCTGCTCCCTCCGCAGCGAGGTAAATACCGGAGCGTACCCAGTTTTTGTTAGCGGCTTGTCCGCTGCCCGGGAGTATAGCTGAACTCAGGAAAGCGAGGCCGGATTTATTTCTGATTGTATTTACAAATCCGGATGATTCAGTTTCAGTTGAATAACCTGTCTCATTTCGAAGCAACACTGGTGTTATGAGATCAGACCGGTTTATGGTGTAGTTTTGAGACTTAATATCATTTGAAGTTTCTGATATTTTAAATAATCCATCGGCATATAATGTCTTATCAGATACCGGCTGTGAAGAAGCCTGGCATTGTATAAAAAAAGAAAAAAGAATAAACCCGGTTATATATTTCATAGGAAATCAAAATCAAATGTAAGTCCAAAATAAAAAAGAAATTCCCGCCCGAACTGAACATTGTTACTGCCGCTTCCGGTAATAAAGTCATCAGATAGTTCTACATTAAATCTATTGAGACCGTAAGTGCCGTTCATAAAAAACTTCAGAGGAAAAAGATAAGAACTGTTGAATGCAAAACGTAATTCACCGCCAACACCATACTTAAGATTATCACCAATATTTAATTCGCCGCCCCAGCCATTTCCGGCTTCAACAAAAAGGTGTGCAAAAAGCTTATCGAGTGAGTACCTGCCAAGTTGCTTGTCGATTGATTGGTAGACAGGTCTTAGATAAGAGAGTCTTGTAAATGCGGTTTTATTTCCGCCGACTGCAAAAAAAGGATAGGATCTCATTCCGGTTAAACCGCCTGTATAATCCAGGAAGAAAAAATCATCAGGATCGTTCAAGTAGGCGAAACCGCGTGTAGTTATCATTGCTGTTTCATTTTCAGAGAGATTAAATCCATACCGGTTCCGGAATTCAAGAGAATGGTTTTGGACAGTGTTAAATACCGGTACAAGCTGCCCGTCTTCTACATCAAAATTATCGAGAAGATCGCTGGGCTGGTATCGATAGGTGAAATTTCCCTTCCATCCATTTGGTGCAATGTCAGCATTTCGTGTTGGGGGAATCAGCTCATAATAATAGGCAGCCGAGAGTGTGGTTCCCCTGAAAAATTCATTGGTTGAACCGGGAATAAATTCTTGCAATTCCCGCGAGAAAAATCCATCCGTAGCAACACTGAATGGTGAAAACCCAAGTCCGAATTCAAGAAGACTCCAGCGATTTAATTTGCTTCTCAGAAACAAATTGGCTTCCCACAGAATAAACCGAATATCTGAAAAACTGGTTACAGGCAGACACGATGTACAGGGGATCTCATCGATTGACAATCCATCTCTAACATTTCTTGTAATGTTAAATAGTTCCACTGATATAGTTGGAGACCAGCTTGTTTCGATGAAGGGAATACCCCGGTGTTCAATGTTTAAAAACAGGTCCCTGTCGAGTTTATTTAATCGTGATGGTGAAAAGAAATCAACAGCTCCATCTGTTGGCAGAGACCCAAAACCAAAGAGTGCACCTCCAAAGATATTCAGGTTTTCTGTTACGTCACGCGCACTGAAAAACATGCCAAGTTTGGCATCCCGCCACAGATTTTCAGCCAGGTCTCCGAACTGCGCCGCTTTAACAAGACTTGAATTGGATCCATTTAATTTTGAGTAATTATCAAAACGAACAATTGGGAAAATATTGAACCCGGTTATTGTTTCGCTATACGGTTTTAGAACCCGTTTATCTGACTGGCCTTTGGTTTCCAGTTCAAATTCGATTTCCTCGGCTACCGGGCCTGTTGACTCAGGCTCATCAATTACTTTAATATCACTGTCGTCAAATCTGTTTAGTTCCGTAATACTTTCCGGTATCTCTATCGAAGATGATGAATTTTGAGGAGGATTGTATGCACCCTGTGAACCCGGTTCAAACGATTCCAGGGAAGTACTTGTAATTTTGTAGCCGTCAGAAACATATTGCGAAAAGTATAATCTTTTATTTTTAACAAAAGGCATAAAAGCTCCTCCTAAAACGCTTGTATACTGTTTCTGTTCACCGGTTTTTAAGTTGAGGCTAAAGATATTAAAAATTCCCTCTGGGTCAGACGAGTAATAGAGTAAATCATTCTCGGCATCAAGCCATGGATCACGATAGTCCACGTACTCGTCTTCAAAAACAGGCTCCGAGATACCTGATTCTATATCATACCTGTAAATATTGCGGCTGCCGGTATTGGCTGTGGAGTAATAGACAGAACTGTCATCCCGGCTCCATACGGGTGTATAAACAGTTTCTCCGGACTGATACCCGGTGAGTTTTTGAATATCGTTACTCTCTATATTAAATAAAACGAGATTCTCAGTTCCACTATCCCGTTGTACGGCAGCAATCAGTTTACCTTGTGAATCCCAGACCGGGTCATAAATTCGTTTATCCTCTGTTAATTTTTCCTTTTCTTCAGTTTTGATATTGTAGAGATACAGATCCTGGTAATTTTCGCCGAACTTGTTTCTGCGTGCAATATTAAACAGGATGGTTTCTCCATCCGGAGAAAACGAGTAGCGATTACTGATAAAATCGAGAGTAGCATTACTTCTCAGTCCATGTCTGAATTCATATTGCTGATCAGAATCTATAGAGTGCTCTCCTTCGGATGTATCAATAGTAAATATTTTTCCGGCCTGATTTTTCAGAACAAGTGCAGTTCTTCCATAATCGCGTCCCATATTGCTCAGATATGCAAAATATTTTCCATCCGGACTGAATACCGGGTAAAAGTTGAAAAAACCATTGTTCTCCTCGATTTCAGATTCTGTAAATTCAACTGATTCTATTGCTTTCATGTAGAAGTCTTTTCTTTCTGCAATCCAGTCATCAAATAACTGCTGGCCCCGTATACCGGTTGCAGATTCCATTATTTTATCAAAATTGTGATTTTTTCCCTTTGCAGCTACGTGGGTGATATCGGCAACAACTTTTTCGCCAAATCGATTTACAAGATAGATCACAAAATTAAATCCCTGGTTATAGACATCCTCTCTTTCAACACTTGTTTTAGAATTAAATGTGCTCATGTCTACAAAACCGAGATAATCGTCCTCAAGAATACTGGTTCTTAAAATCATATCACGGTGACTGTCCCAGTAGTCGTACGTGAGGCCTGCACGCTGATACTGGGCGGTACCCTCTGCAAACCATCCGGGGATACCAACTGTAGCAAACGGCATGGTTACAATTCCATTCGGGAAACCGAACTGAACATCGGGCCGGCGAACCTGCTGATAAGACAACCATTGAAAGTAGATTGCCGGCACATTGTTTGAGCGCCGCATGGAAGCACCAAGCTGTACCATGTGTGTAAATTCATGTGATATCACATTTCTGAACCAATTATGACTGCCGCGAAGGGGAGTATCAAGAGAGGGGACCCATATTTCCATTTTATTGTCAAAGAAAAAAGCGGCTCCGTTTGAAAAATCTTCCCGGTCGCGAAGCACAATGCTGATCTTCTTTTCAGGTTCAAAATCGTAGAGAGTTGTGATTGGTTCATAAACTTCTTCAGCAACCCGGGAAGCGACTTGTGCGCTTCGGTTGTTTCCCTCCTGGTAATGGATCAGAAAATGTTCGCTCTCAATTGTAAACCATGAAAGATGATTTTGCGGAAAGTCATAAAACTGAGGGCTCACCTGTCCGGATGATATTTTCGGAAGCAAAAGTAACGCCAAAAACAGAGACACAGTTACAGTAGCTGTATACCAGTTACGGTATGCTTTCATATAAAATTTTGAAACTGAAATATCTCTATTCATCAGGGCTATTTTGTTATGGCAATTCGTACAACTTTTTGTTCTTCCCGGCCATTCACTTTTGCCTGAACAAGAGCGAAGTATCCGCCGCTTGCCCACGCGGATGTATCTATAAGAATTTCTTCAGGAGCGCCTCCTGAAGCCCGGACGGTTCTGTCAAAAATGAGACGTCCGCTCAGTGTAGTAATTTTAATTTTTACTTCACCTGCACCGGATGTCTGAAATCGAAGATTTGTCTCATCCCGGGCGGGATTTGGCCAGTTATACGTTTCATCTTTGTTCAAAACTATATTTTCCGGAAGTGAAATCTGATCCGCCTGAACTCTTCCCGTTATTTTATTTTTGGTGTTGTTTCCATATTTACTACTCCACAATACATTTCCCAATGAGGGCAATAACCACTCTTTTAAATCACCGCGCGGACTAACCGCAACTAGTGAATTGCCGGTTATGAGCGGATTTATTGGCCGGTAATTTTCACTTATTACAGCGCCTACCGAAAGCGGAAATCCTTCGACTAGGTTACCATCAGAACTATATGCATGTATATTCATAGTAAAACCATCTACTCCGGCTATTAGAATCTCGGATAATTCGTCACCGGTAATATCTGCAATAAGCGGTGTACCCGTGAATGATGTGCCAGCCGGTGCATTTATTGGGAAATTGTCAATAATGGATGCATTCAGGTTTTTGGCGGTAAGATTATTATTTGTCTCATCTACATAGATGAAATCAATGAGGTTATCCCCATCCAGATCTGCAAAAGCGGGCCATTCAAAGCGAATATTTTCAGCAATCGGGAAAGGTTCAAAGTTCCTTTCGGAATTGTAAATAAACAGGTGTTCGGGCCCAAGCAGGAAATAACCGGTATTACTGTTTGTAAATTGAAGCACACCCGTATGTAATCTTGAAAAACCATCCGGAATGGAAAAGGGTACAGTTTGAGTAAGATCTGTTTGTCCGGTTTGAATGATGAGCTGATTACCTGTCAGTGAAGACTGGAATCTGTTTATGCGATCAGAAAACTGGATCGGGTTAGAAAATGGCACTGTGACAGTTTGACTAAAAGGATCCAGCTGGATAGTTGTCTGATCCACCAAAATCAATTGATTGTCGACTGTACTGATAAAACCGTTATTTGACTCAATGGGTACTTCCCATTCAGCTGTAATTTCACTGTCAGTGATGCGATAAAAGGTTAAACCGGTTTCAATAGGTGCCATATTTGGTTTTTCTGCTACCGCCAGCATATTATCAAAACCAAACAGAAGTGGCTGCTGAACCGGGTTTGAAAATATGGATTTTGAATTTACAAACTCCGAATCATTTGTGTCGTAAAACCGGACGCCGGAGTTACCTGGAACAAGTACAAATGAAGATTCACCAGAAGCTGCAGGAACTGACGCAAGGGGATAAGCACTGTGAAAAGGATCATCTTTAAATGTAAAAAAATCAAACAAGGTGTCAGTTTCGGAAGCTTTTAGTTCATAAACGTCAGAAAAAGGACTAAAAGGCCTGATGGAAAAAGACGCTACGGGAAGATTATCGGAAAAATCGAAAAGCTCGAAAGGGGAGGGAGCTCCGGATTGACTGTTGTTATTGGGCGTAGTATCGGGCCCGAACCGGTTTTCAAAAAATATTATTTCCCTGCCGCCGGGAAATATAACAGAGGCATCATTTCCGCTCCACCAAAAATCAAAAGCAGAACCATTAGGGGCATTCTGTGAGATTCCTATTGTAGTAGGCCTGCCGATATCCTGGGCGCCATCAGCTTCCTTTAATTCAACTCCTTTCCTGTTATTGTCGGCGTTCACACGCTGGGTTTCAATTTTTTGCCTGATCACTGATTCGTCGATATGCCAGATCAGAATGCCGCCATTGAGTTCTCTGTCGTCATCTGTGCCTTCCGTATCGTCTTCACCCGGATCAAGTCCGCCGGGAAGAGCAAAATCGAAATTACTAACATTCGTAACCACACCGGGTTCAAGTAAATCATCAAAGCCGGATTCCTGAAAAATGAACTGGGTATCAATATTTGTGAAAACCTGTTCAGCGATTGAGCCGTCATTTTTTTTAATTGTAATGGTAACACCTGTACCTACCGGATCCCGGTGCCTGTTTTCGATCAGGAAGTATTCATCTCTCGAAAGTGAAACACGTGCAAAACTTTCGGTATTTCTTAATGATACAGCAGTAAGATCAATTGCAGACTCCGATTCAGGTTCAACTTCGAATGAGTCAGCCCAGCCCAGAAATTGCTTTTCCCAGGCAGACATTTCAGGCGGGAACAGACCATTGAATGCAAAAATACCGGCGCCATCCATTAATCCAAATCTGCCGATACCCGACTGGCCGGTTTCGGTATTAAACAGATCGGGTAACCCGATATGACTCCCGATCTGTGCTGTGAGCATTCCGTTTACTGAGAGCGGAAGAACGATGGTTGATCCGGAAATATCTTCACCGCGTCGGCTTTGAGTTCTTGGGATAATCAGAGAGTTTGTAATTCTCAACTCACCGTTATTTATTGGAAAACCGGTAAACTGAGGATCGTTAAGAAGGGTTCGAAGGGCTCTGTTGCCCAGATATACGGATGGAATATCCTGGACGGTTTTGTCGAGCAGGGTTCCCGTTAACTCTATATCGCGCCCAATGCCCGCGTGGAAAATGACAAAAGCTGTATTATCTTCTGTAAGTCCTGTGGTATCAAACCCACCCTGTTGTTCTACAAGTGTCCATACATCTCTTGCAAGTTCACCCAGCGGGTCATTTGATGGATCTTCACCAATCGGCGAGTACCCTTTCATCTCTTTATCCAGGCGATATACGTCCGGGAGCACCTGAAAAGAGATTGAAAAGTTGCCTGATGAAACGGTTTCAAAATAATTTTTAGCAAACTCAAGATGAGCTTCAAAATAGGAGCGATCGTGGGGTAATGCATCTATGTTTGTGCCGGGCTCCTCAAGATAGGGTATAGCACCATCTTCAAATGTACCATTACCGGAGGTGAATTCGTTTGTATCCGGCTGAAACTCAACCATAACCGCCACAACGTTGAGAACTCCTTCAACCGGGCTTGTTAAAACCCGGTTTTCAAGGCTGACAGGATGATTTGTTTGAAGCTTAAAATTTTGAGCTGATGCTGCAGATGAGCACATTATGATAATCCCGCCCAGGAACAAAACAGCTATATTTTTCCTGAAGTCACAGGATGAATGATGCATGAATAACCCTTTATAAGCGATTAAAGATTCAGAAGAACACTAAATCTTATTGTATCAGACAGCGGACTCTCTTCTTCAAGAGTATAAATATAACTGAAATCGATACCGAACATATCTACGCGTAAACCGGCTCCGAGAGTTATGAACTCACGATTACCATTTTTGGGATCTTCATAATAGTAGCCGCCCCTGATAGCAAATTGCCTGTTGTGCCAGAATTCAAGTCCAGTTCCAATCATTAACTGTTCTACAAAGTTTACTGCTTCTCCATCTGCATTGGTAAACGATCCAAAGGAGTTTGCAATACCTCTCAGTACAGGCATTGATTCAAATTGAGTATTATCGGGATCGTCTCCAACCTGAACTTCCTCATTTCTGGCCATTACTTTGGAAATATCCTGCGCAAGAGTAATTGTATTGACGCCGGTATTATCAAGATTCATGGTAAAAGCATATCCGGCCCTGAGAATTGTGGGAAGTGCATCTTTTTGGGCTTCATCCGTATACTGTAAGCCTGGTCCGATATTGGACAGGTTGAAACCCGCATTAAAACGGGCGCCACGGTTACCCAGTCTGAAAGGATCTGATTTGTAGAGGGCTGATAAATCGAGTCCCACACTTGATCCCGGACTTACTTTTTGTCCGCCCACAGAACCGCTTGCAAGAGAGCTGTAGATAAAACGCAAGCCTGTGCCGAGAGCAAAATTCCGATTAACTTCAAATCCATAAGAAACACCTGCAGCGAGTTCAAAACTGTTAAAGCGGCCAAGGTCGAGGCCGGTTTCATCGGTTCGTCGTTGTGACCCAAGATTCAGAAAGGTGATATGACCACCAATGGTTCCAATGCCTTCAATGTAGTGTTTTCCTACCAGGTAATCATAAAAAAGATCAGCATTAAAAGCTGGTAACCAGTTTGCGTGAGTAATACTTATTTGTGTATCCCTCTGGAAAGCAAGCCCTGCGGGGTTCCAAAATATTGCCGCAGCATTGTCGGCAATGGCAACACCTGTATTACCCATACCTGCTCCCCTGGAGTCTGGTTCAATTTGTAAGAAGGGAACAGCGGTAATACCGACCTGTGCATTTGAACTGTTCGAAAGTAGACCGGTTAAAATGAATCCGGTTATTAGAATGATTACTGCTTTTTTCATGACACTGAGATTAGATTGAAAAATAAATATAATGGTTTTGATTTTATTTGAAGAATTTTTTTCATCGTATTATGACCAGCTTTTCGATTTCTTCTTTTGTTTGACGTCCCTGCGGAGTATCTGCTCTTACACGGAGCACATAAATATAGGTTCCATTGGCTAGCCGGTCGAATTCCCTGTCACGGCCATTCCACTCAACATCAGCATAAGAGTTTGTTGTTATCTGGGATTCCTGCAAACGTGCAACCGGGCGACCACTTAACGTGAAGATTCGTATATCTATATCAAGTACATTGCCGGGCTGGTTATGTTCAAATATGAACCTGGTTTTGTTATTCATTGGATTCGGATAATTTGCAACGGACCGGATTTCCAGCTGATCACTGTTTGCAACTTCAAATGCAATTACCTTTTCTGATGCATTATTGTGCACATCCCAGGCCCTCACGGTTAAATTATAACTCCCTTCAGGAAGTTCCCGGAGTGGATACTCGATCCGGCCGCTTCTGAAATCGTCCAGGTTGCTTCTGAAAAAATCATTCAGAACAAAAGTCTGCCGTGGCTGTGTATCAATGGTTGCTGTTATTTCATGTCCGACACCAAGTCCGGTTGTGTTTATGCCGGATTCATCAAATACTTCAACAATAAGATTGGAAGTACTTCCCACGAGATTTCCGTTTACGAAGGATTCATCATTCAGGAATACATCTAGCTCCGGTCCTGCCCCATCATTTATTGCATCCGGATTTATCCCGTTGAAAATAACATTTCCAAACGAACCTGAAGCATCTCCCTGGTTACCTGATGCATATAGCATAATCCGGCCGGTGCTGTTTGAAAAGGATATGTCCTGAGGTATGATAAAATTGGAAGAGAAAGAGCCGTTATTTATTGATGTTCTCCCTCTGAAGAGAACATCACTTTCCACATTATAATTACAATCTTCTAAAAAACAGCGATCTTCAACGACCCACTCTTTGTCCGGTAAATTAACAACCCGCTCGGCGTCAAAAACAACGACCTCAGCCTCCCCATTAAAATTACTGAGGATATCTCCGTTTCGGTTCTTTAAGCGTCCCCTGAGTAAAACCTCATCAAGTGCCCTGATTTGCAGTGTGGTGTCGGGGCTCAGTGAGAAATCTGTGTCGTTAAATTCTGATATCTCGATTTCATTATCGGGGAGGCCAATTCGCATAGCAGGATCACCAAGCAGGATAAATTTCCTGGCGTTGAACCCGGAGCCCTGGGAAGTGTTTTTGGTTTTTCGATAGATATCACCAAGACGCTGCGGCTTACCGTCAGCTTCCCGTTCTATCATCTGTCGTGTAAGCTGAATATTTAATCCAAAATTGTTACTTCCTGCCGTTGAACTGGTGAAAACGACACGTGTGGTTGTAAAAGCAGCTACCATGCCGCCGTTTGGATGAAGAATGGCAAGTTCTGCACCCGATTGAGCTGCATTATCATCATATCTGCCGAACTGGCAAGTGGCAGTTACAAAAATACTGAGCCGTTCGCGGTTAAAGAGCAAATCGATATTGTCTTTCGTGAAAAGTGTTTCGTCGGCAAGCACATCTTCATTTCCATGACCGGAATAGTTAATAATGAGAGTTCCGTCATTTATGGCACGAATGAATTCATCAGAAGCGGCAGGTACACGTCTGCCTGATGCCGTATTTTCGACAGGAAATGAGAGCATATAAATTTTCTCAATTTGCAATGCATTTTCTGTTTTATCTATCTGGATTGCAGTTCCATCGGCATTAAGAACATGTAGATCGCGGTTACGCTCAACTTCCGGGAAGTCATCATCGGCTGCAAACGTGAATTTAGTTCGCCATGACCCGTTGGTATCTCCATTTTCGTATTGACGAATTTTGTCCATGTAGGTTCTTGCCTCTGATATATTTCGAACCGAGAATCGGCCGATGCCAATATCTATTCTCTCAGAACTTGTGATTGGAAGCCATTCTCCTTCGTTATTATCCAGAAGTCCGAAAAAGTCATCACTGCCAAAACTGTTTATCCGGTGAAGAGATTCATCACTTTGAAATGTAAATACATGATTGGGTATGGGTGCTGTGCTTTGAACACCCTTAAAGTCGTAGGTTGCTGTTCCGAAAAGTAACAAATGCTCAGGCGGTGGTTGCCTGGCAGTAAGCGCACGGTCATAAAGGTATTTCATATAGTCCCTGATAGCGGTTACATCAGGCACGCCGCCTCCGAACTCATTGAAGATCTGGGATTGCAGCGTCACAACTGTTGAAAGCCCGTCATTTTCAGATCTGTAAGATGCCCAGTCAAGAGCTTCGTTTCTGAAAACTTCATTTGTGATTATCACATACTGCGGATATCCCGACAACCCCCGAAGATTTTGATTTGGAACAGGTTGACCAGCACCAGGTGTAATAAACTGAGATTGTGCTATAAACCGGTTTTCCGGGTTGCCTGAATAGTTAAAAGAAAAATTATTTCCGCTTTGTGCGGTCTGAATCAAAACAGGATTTTGCGGATCTGAGACTTCCATGACTACAGGCTGCTGTGAAAAATTTTGCAGAATAAACTCTGCAATCTCCTGAGGTGTACCGTCAACAGGAGCATAAATAAAGAGGTAATCGTTTTTTGCTGCCAGTTCCCTCTGAACCGAAAAGCGAACCCAATCAATAAATCCTTCTGAATTGGGATCAGAAAATGAAATTCTTGCAGATGATTCCAGAATGTTATTTTGAACGTCTCCAATTGGGAATGTGGTTTGAAATCTTCGTAAACGGCCTGATATCCCTTCTTCCGATACATAACTTCGAATGGATGGAACTGTTATTGTACCGGCAGAGCTGCTGTTTACAAAAAATGAAAAACTCATGGTTTGAATCGATCTCCCTACAACATTGATATCCACATCGATATTTTGATTCGGAACTAGGCCGGGGATAGTATCATTAAAAATGATCTGTTGTTGTTCAGAAGGTGCAGCAGATAATTTCTGACTATACCACTCATTTCCGGATCTTATTTTTGTTTCTGATTTAAACTGGTCTTCTTCTTTCCATAAGAAGTCGCGAAACTGTGTTACCCTGCGCTGCGGATTTGAAAAAGATGTTTCCTGTAATCTTATACCCGGACCTGAACCGATTGTCAGGAAGACGTAGTTAAAATCACTGTAGCGATGAAATCTGTGTGAGAATGACCCGGATTCAGACCTGGAAACTTTATGGGAAGATGATCCATAAAAGAGCATCGTATCATTATTATCAAAGCTGCCATCATTTTCACCATTCACGATAACAGGGATTTGAAGAAGATCGGGACGGGGATCGCTGTTTTTACGGGGTAATTCTCCTCCGGGTGTAGTCCAGATTTGCATATTACGCGGATCGATCTGGTCGACGGGTACTCCCAAATCGACAAGATAGTCGCGGTCTAATTCGTAGATTCCATTTTTCCCAACCGGAATTTTATACCATTCACCCGTTGATAAAGGAGAATCATTTTGTACCTGTGTTTCGAGAGAACGAAATTGTGAAAGACTGTTTTCCTGTTTATAAATTCTGAAACGTGCCGACTTTGCCACAAGAAGATTCTCAGGGTTATTCTGATCGTACCTGGCAATGTGAACACGCAGGGTCAGTACCCGTTTTCCGCGGTGAACTCCGGGATTCACTACATCAAAAAAAGAGCTTTTGTCTGAAGAAAGTGCAAATGCTTCTATCTCAGACATAGATATATCAGGACGATTTACGCGAACAACTTGCTGACTTACGATTTCATAACTTCTGCCAACATCACTGTTAACCAGAAAATCAAGCGAATGATCGACTCTCAGACTATCATTTGTGAGCAGATATTCAGTGAAATCAGCAGTCTCAGCTGTTTTTTTCAAAGTTTGGCCCGGCGAGATTTCAGCCGATGCAAAAACTAAAAAACAGAGTACAACCGGTATTAGAGTATGTTTTAACAATATGAGATACTTCTTTACTTGCGTTTAAAACATGTAACTCTGTTTCGATAGGCAGTTTAACTTCGTTTAATTGATATTAATTGATGAAGGTTCATAAGGTGGTTTATGGATAACTATTACTGATGTTAAAATCAGCGTAAAGTTGTAAACCAATCTGTTAATGTAATATGTGCTTCAGAGTGTGCTGAACCAACTCAAATCGATTATTGGATTAATGTTACAAAAATATGATACACTCCCAATGAGTTAAAGTCAATAGAAAAATATTAACATTATATTATCAATAAAAGGAAGTGTGCCTTAACAGGATTAATTTGAGTTTAGGTTGTTACAGATATTTCAGAGTTAAATTGCAGGGTCTAAAAAGGTGTGTAAAGTTTATTTCAAAAAATACCTAAATCATTTCAACAACCAGGGCAGAAGCGCCGCCGCCGCCATTACAGATCCCGGCACATCCTAGTGAGCCGCCTGTCCGCTTCAATGCATGAAGCAGTGTTACCACAATCCTGGCACCTGAACACCCAATCGGGTGCCCGATACTTACAGCACCTCCATTGATATTTACCTTTTCAGGGTTGAGTTCTAAAATGTCATTGTTGGCAAGAGATACAACAGAGAATGCTTCATTGATTTCCCACAAGTCGATATCACTTTTTGAGACACCGGCACGTTTCAGTGCGACTGGTATGGCATCGGCTGGGGCTGTTGTAAACCATTCCGGCGCTTTGGCAGCTGAGCCGTGACTTCGAATTTTTGCAATGGGTGAAAGACCAAGATCATTTGCTTTTTCTTCACTCATTAAGAGAAGTGCTGCAGCTCCATCATTTATGCTGCTTGCGTTTGCTGCAGTTACTGTTCCTTCCTTATCAAATACAGGCCGGAGTTGCGGAATTTTCTCAAAGTTAACCTTTTTTAGTTCTTCATCTATTTCAACTTCAGTCACTTCCCCCTTACGGCCGTGAACCTTCATTTTGATGATTTCATCTTTAAAATAACCCTTTTCATGTGCTTCAATCGCCCGCTTATAGGATGTAATTGCAAATTCATCTTGCTGCTCCCGGGATATATTGCACTCTTTTGAGCACAATTCAGCAGCATTTCCCATATGATAATCGTTATATACATCCCAAAGACCATCTTTTATCAACCCGTCGACAGCTTCAGCATTTCCCAATTTTGAACCAAACCGGTGTTTCGGAAGATAGTAAGGAGTATTGCTCATGCTTTCCATACCGCCGGCTATCATAATATCGTTTTGGCCGAGTGAAATCTGATCAGCAGCAATCATAATTGCTTTCATTCCCGAAGCACACACTTTGTTTACGGTAGTGCAGGGAGTTTTTTTTGATAAGCCGGCCTTAATTGCAGTCTGTCGTGCAGGTGCCTGGCCAATTCCTGCTGTGAGTACGTTGCCAAACGCAACTTCCTGAACATCATCTGATGAAATACCACTTCTCTTGATTACCTCAATAATAGCCGCGGCACCCAATTGGGGAGCTGTAAACGATGAGAGACTGCCGCCAAATGATCCGATTGGTGTTCGTTTTGCCTCAACAATTACTACATTCTGCATAATAGTTTTCTTTTTGTGTGAGTTTTAAAAATTTAAGAAAAAGAATTTTTAAGGTCTTCCGTTAAATCATCTGCATCTTCAATTCCTACAGATAGCCTGATAAGAGAATCTTTTAAACCCGCGGCTTCTCTCACATCTTTTGGGATCGAACCGTGAGTCATCGAAGCCGGATGACTAATCAGTGATTCCACGCCGCCAAGACTTTCAGCAAGAGTAAAAATTTTGGTATTGGACATGAATTCAGAGGCAGCTTCTATCGAATTATTTTTAAGTGAAAATGAGACCATTGCACCGAAATCTTTCATCTGCTTCGATGCAAGCTGATGCTGGGGATGGGATGATAAACCCGGATATATTGTAGTTTCTACTTTCGGATGCCCTTCCAGAAATTCAGCTATTTTCTTTGCATTTTCTACGGCTCTTTCAACCCGGACATGAAGTGTTTTTATACCTCTCAGAGTGAGGTAACAATCCATAGGGCCAGGTACTGCTCCGCTTGTTTTAACCTGGAACCGGATATTTTCCATAAACTCTTTGTCGGAAGACGCCACTGCACCGCCGATAATATCTGAATGTCCCCCGAGAAATTTTGTTGTTGAGTGCATAACAGCGTCAGCCCCCAAATGTAAAGGCTGCTGCAGATAAGGCGAAGCAAAGGTGTTGTCTACAATCGTGAAAACTTCATGCTTGTGAGCAATGGAAGAGAGCTCACTGATATCGATGATACGAAGAAGAGGATTTGTGGGTGTTTCAATCCACATCAGTTTCGTGTTTTCGGTGACGGCATCTTCAACGAGTGCAAGATCTGTCATATCCACAAATGTAAAATCAATACCATAAGGCTCAAAAACCTGCCGGAAGAGCCTGTAACTTCCACCGTATAAATCATTTGTAGTTATTACATGATCACCGGGACGAAGGGCTTTCAGAATGGCATCCATTGCTGATACACCACTTGCAAAGCAGGCACACTCATCCGCGTCTTCTATGCCGGCAATTAATTGCTCGAGGGCAGACCGTGTAGGGTTTCCGACACGGGCATAATCATACCCCTTATTAACATTTGGAGCTTCCTGTGAGTACGTGGAAGTCTGAAAAATAGGCGGCATAACAGCTCCGGAGATCTCTTCCGGGTGTTGTCCTGCATGAATAGCTTTTGTATTGAATTTCATTGGTGGAGTGAGCTTAAAAATTAAAGTTTTTTCTGATCATATCTGCATTGTCTTTCATATTGAGCTGCACGTACACCTGGTATAAATTTCTTGCTACATCGGTATTTTCAGGATTATCTTCAGCGAGTTTTTCCCAGACAGACAATGAGCTTCGTAAAAAATTATCGGCAACCCGGCGAAGATCATCTGCCTCATCTTCGTTTTCAGCAGAAACAAAACGGGCCAGTTCATAAATCCGGAATGCACTGTTCTTGTATAATCCGGCTACGGAGTGATTGGATTCGAAATCAGATACCTGCCGGACTGATCTTTCGGAGTTGAGGTCTTCAACTCTTGTGTATAGCAGAGTGATTCTTTCTGCAGTCAAACCGGTAGTTACTTCCTTTTCGGTTAATGCTTTATCGATTTTTTCATTCAAGTCGAAAAGAATTTCCGAGGCCAGTGTTTGCTTATACAGTTCATTATCCGGGTCGTCAGTAACCAGGTTTTCCAGCAGTTCAATGGCATTTCCGTGTTGATTGCCCAAAATATATGAGTTTACCAATCCATGAAGGTAGTTTTGATTTTCGGGTGAATTCTCAAGAAGGTTTTCATAACTCCGGATGGCATTATCTATCTTCCCGGATTCGAGATAGAAATATGCAAGTTTTTCAATAAGTTCATCAGAAGCTTCAGGCAGAATTTCAATACCGGTTTCCAGTGTGGACAGCGCTTTGTCAATATCTCCGTGCCTGTAGTATGTGGTTGCTTTTAGATTATATACGGTTTCATTCCGTGAATCCAGAATCAACGCATTCTCAAGATGATAAATTATTTCTTCAAAATTCTGATCGTAAACTTCAGATTCATCTTTTTGAAGCAGTTCAATGCCATTTTGCTGCTCTCTGTTCCTTGCGATAGCTATTACACTGTCTGCTTCAGTTATGGTTTCTTCAGAAGCATCCATAAAATGAATAGATTCACTTGTATTTTTCATATCCCTGTATATTCCGGTTCTTTCGGAAGGCGATGCCAAAGATTTTGCTGATTCATCGAGCACCCTGAGTTTATAGAGCAGAGCTTCTGCATCATTTGGGTGTTCCTGTATATATTGGTTCAGGTTCTGTAAAGCAGCATCATAATTTTTTTCGTTAAAATTTTGCTCTGCTTTTTCAAGAGGAGATATAAATGTTGCACATGCTGTAGCAAAAAAAATCCCGAAAACAATTCCGATTAAAACCGGAACTGCTTTTCGGGTTGTGGTATAGATCATAAGATTACTTTAAATAGGTAATAATATATTTATTGAAGATCCGCTTTTTCCATTGCTTCGCGAGCTTTTTCTTCCATTCCAAGAGTAGTGTATACCTGGAACAACGCTTGCCAGTACTCAGTTTCATCCGGATTTATCTCAGCAGCCTTCTCATAATACTCGAGGGCATTTCGAAGTGTCTCGCGGGCTTGCTGATCGTATTGACTGGCCAATTCATTATCGTCTACAATACTGTTTCTTTTTTCAAAAAGTGCAGCTGCTTTATTTTGATAAATGATCCCAAGGATGTTGAAAGCATTGTCATCTTGTGGTGACAATTCAGTAACTTGTTCAATTTCATTAATGGCAACTTCTGTTAATTCACTAACCTCTTGTTCCATCTCTTCAATTTCGGCCTGAAGATCATTGATACGCATTTCAATATTCTCTTGTTCATCACCGCTTAGCTGACGTGCTTGTCTTCGCATGGAATTCAGCTGGTTGTATTTTGAGCTGATCTCTTCATTTCTTTCTGACACCAGCTGGTAAACCTGGGTACCAAGAACCATCCTGTATTGTGGATTTTCAGGATCAGATTCAATCAAGTCACGTACAATCTCCATTGCACGATCTGTTTCACCAACCTGGAGATATGAATCAGCGAGATATCTCACAAAACTGGTTTCACCGGGATATTCTTCAACTGCCTCTTCTGAGAGGTCTCTTGCCTGGTCGTACATTCTCTGGTTCAGGTAAAGAGAAATCAGGTAATCATAATCTTCCACTTCGGGTGTCTCAAATCTTTCCATGGCTTTTTCATAAGTTGAAATTGCCTCATCAACATTACCTTCCTGGAAATGAGCTGAAGACAATACCACATACGAAAGAGCACTGTCTGGCTGCAGTGCAACAGCATTTTCCAGATGGGCAATTGCTGTATTATTTGGATTGGCGGTTGCAGCTCTTACACTATCATCCGTTAAAATCTGCACTGCAGCATTGTGTTCCTGCGCCCAAACTGTATTCAGCACAGTCGTTATGTTATTGATTTCATCAGGGACTTCTTCCTGCTGGCGGCCAAACTCTTCAGCTTTATTGAAGGATTCTTTCATTCGCTCGTAGTAATCTATTCTGGCCGACGGAGGATTGACATCTTCGGCCTTGGAACCTAAAGCAACTGCTTTAAAATAGTGTGCAAGCGGATCTTGCGGATTCTCTTCTAAAGCTCTTTCAGTTGCTGCAATTGCTTCATCAAAATTTTGGGATTGGATCTGGTCGCGGGCTTCATTTATTAAAGGATTTCCTGTGGAGCAAGCAAAAGCAAAACCGGCAACAAGAATTATTGTAAGAAGTATTCGTGTATTCATAATAGTGTAAGTGGCTGTTTCAGTTTGGTCTTAGTGTATAAATCTTAAAGTAAAGATATCAGAAACTATCCGCAATAAACAGAATTAAATTCATCAGTCTGCACCTTAACCATTATATTGATGTTATAAAGATAAAAGAAAAAGAAGATTGCAAAATTCATTATGCAATGAATTCAAAAAAGAAGCATTTTAAAGAATGAAATATAGTTTTGTATGGATAATTTATACCCTGATCAGCTGTACATTCAGGAGTAATTTATATTGGTAATCTAAAAACTAAAACAGTTAAAAATGAAGGAAATAATAAAGACAGGTAAGGCTCCGCAGGCAATTGGACCATATAGCCAGGCAGTTGTTTATGATAACATCATATATGCATCAGGTCAGATTGCACTCAATCCAGAAACAATGGAAATCGTGAAAGGGGGAATTGATTCGCAGACAAAAAGGGTTATGGATAATATTGAAGCTATTTTAGTTGAATCCAAAAGTGATTTTTCAAAAGTGATAAAATGTTCCATTTTTCTTGCTGACATGAATGACTTTGCCAAGGTCAATGAAATTTATGGATCCTACTTTCAAACAGATCCGCCGGCAAGAGAAACCGTTGCAGTAAAAACCCTGCCCAAAAATGTTTTGGTAGAGATCAGTTGCATCGCCTACCAATAGAGTATTTTATTTGTCGATGAGAAATGAGGCACGGGTTTTGTTCCCAACTCGGTCAGCCACTGTTGCCACTACCTGCATGCCGGTGGTGAATTTAAAATCCGGATGATAAAAAACCAGCCTGCTTTTATCAGGATCATATTCAGTAATGCCTTTTTTCCCGTCTACAACAACAGTTGAATTTAAATAGTCTATACCTGTTTCTTTATCTCTGACGTGGATAAGCAATATCTCACGACCGGCAAGATTTTTTCGGATGCCGATATTTTTCACTGCCGGTGCAGTTGTATCACTTTTAACAACATAGCGATCCAGCCTGGAAATTTCCGCATTAATCATATTTCCGCCGTTTTTCGAACCTGCAAATTCATAACGGCTGCGTCTTGAATTGTACCAGAAAATTCCCATTCTGCTGATCTCATTTTCATCTCTGTCCGGTTTAATAATATTTAACCTGATTTCATTTTGTAATGGTATACCAGAAGGAGAAAAGGAGATATCCGGATAACCATCTACAAGCTTATAATGCATGCTGAGTTCAAGCGTATCAAAAAGTGCATCCTTTGGAAAGTCAATCCAGGCAGTCTGATCCGGAAGATGAAGGATATAACGCTTTCCGGGATGCAGTGTTTGGGTATAATCTGCGTTCAGGTAGGTAATTTCTGGATCGGTATACCTGTTTGCCGGAATTATGCCAGCAGATTCGGAAACCAGGAACTCAGGAAGAACGTTTTTATCAGGTATCTGAAAAGCAGAAAAATCATTTGTCACCAACGGTTTCGGGTATGCGCGCACACTGGGCAGCACACCGTTTTTTTTCTTAAAGGAGGATTCAATCTGCAGTGTTGCTATGCTTTCATTTCCATAAAAATCTTTCGCCACAACTTTCACATGATGAATTCCACTGTCCAGGTAAAGGATACCCCTGTTCTCGTGATGCCTGGAAAACGGCAATGTGTTTCCATTAACACGATAAAGCCGCTGAAATCCTTTTCGTCTCTCAAAAAGCAACGGGTAAGAGCGGTCTATAAACATCTGGCTTGCATCACTGTACGAGAACTGATCCACTTTTGAGGAATAAACCGTATCGGTATTAACAATGAGTAAAAGTTCGTACACGGCATACGCATTCGTCGTCTTATTTTTCCTGTCGTAAACATCAACGGCCAACCCGAAGGGACTGTCAGACTGAATCCTGCCAAAATCATACGTTCCGTTTTTCCGGGAAGGTCTGTGTGTTGTGATACCTGATGGTGTACCATCTTCAAGTGAATAGGATTCTATACCAAGAGCTGAAAATATTGGCGGCACTGAATCGGATACTTTCAGATTTGTGAGAAGGGGATTAAACGGCTGGAAATCCGGTGTTCGAAGTTCAAAATGCAGATGGGGCGGACCAATACCGGTTGAGCCGGTATAAGCGATCACATCCCCGGCGCTATAACTGATGTTTTTGTATTCGATAATATGATCTAACTCTTTGACATCATCTTCAAGCCTGATTGAGTCGGCAACTGCTTGCAGTTTTGATTCGAAGCGGTTCAGGTGTGCATAGACAGAATAGGAACCATCATCATGTTTCAGGTAAATTACTTTGCCGTATCCATTCGGGCTGATTCCGATTCGATGTACAATCCCGTCACGTGTGGCAAAAACTTTAAATCCTTCCTGCCCCCATGTTTTGATATCCAGGCCGGCATGAAAGTGTGCAGATCGCGTTTCGCCAAATGTGGAAGATAGATAGGTGCTTGCATCCGTCGGCCACACGTACTGAACAGATTCATCCAGAAAATTGGCTGATTGTGCATTTACAACCACTGGCAGAGAAACAAGCAGCAGGTAAAGTAAGATTCGTATGTGTTTATTTTGAAACATGTATATCCAGACCGGACAATTGGTTACCAAGTTCTGCTTCGATGATATCACCCTTTTTTACCGGGCCAACACCTTCAGGCGTCCCTGTGAATATCAGGTCACCGGGGAAGAGTGTAAAGATGGAAGATACATATTCAACAATCTTTTCAACAGAAAAGATCATCTCTTTCGTATTACCTTCCTGTACGATGTTACTGTTTTTTGACAACTGAATGGACAGATTGCCAAGATCTATATCTCCCGGTGCCGATGCAAAATTACCAACAGGTGCGAAGGTGTCAAACCCTTTGGCAATACTCCAGGGCAGACCTTTTTCCTTTGCTTTTTGCTGGATATCCCTCGCGGTAAAATCAATACCAACTGCCACAGCTTCAATGATTTTAAATGCGTCTGAAGCAGATATATTTTTAGCCTGTTCACCTATAAGAAGCACCATCTCCACTTCATAATGTACAGATTCAGATTTTGAGGGGATAACAACATCGCCGTTTCCAAACAAGAGGCTGCTTCGGGGTTTTAAAAAGACAATAGGTTCGTCTGGAACAGGGTTATTCAGCTCATGTGCATGTTTTGCATAATTGCGTCCAATGCAGTAAATAGAGCCTGCAGTAAGATGATCAAAGCCCGGAATTTGGAATGTTTTTAAATCCATATGCAGATGTATTTTCAGGCAGTCATGTAATATGAATGTAATCGGCTAAAATAAAAAAAGCCTCAACACAATGTAATGTATTGAGGCTGTAATTCAGAAATTAATTTTTTCTAAAACAGAAACGAATGTTTAGCAGTTTTGCTAAGCGGGATCCACGTAAACATACTTTCTGCCGCCTTTACGGTTTTTGAAAGTTACTTTACCGTCAGAGAGTGCAAAAAGGGTGTCGTCACCTCCGCGGCCAACATTGTCGCCGGGGTGGAACTTAGTGCCTCGCTGGCGGACAATAATATTGCCGGCTTTCACTACTTCGCCGCCATATTTTTTTACGCCGAGCCTTTTCGATTCTGAGTCGCGTCCGTTTCGGGTTGAACCTTGTCCTTTCTTATGAGCCATTTGAAATCTCCTGTTTTACGAAATTTTTTCAATTTGAAGCCGGGTGATTGGCTGTCTGTGTCCGTTTTTAACCCGGTATCCTTTACGTCGTTTTTTCTTGAAAACGATAACTTTATCAGCTTTGAGCTGATCCACAATCTTCGCTTCTACTTTTACACCTTCAACGGTGGGTTTACCAACTTTCACGTTCCCTTTGCCATCTTTCACAAGCAGGACTTCATCAAGGGTGATACTTTCATCATCTGTATTGATACGATTTACATAAATGGTATCATTCTCAGAAACTTTGTATTGATGACCGCCAATTTTTACTACAGCGTACATAATTGATTACTTTCTTAGCTTAATAATTGATTTTTCTATAGAATTACAAGATAAATTTTTTAGCAGTTAAATCAAAGATCAGATTTAACTGATCTTGCTTATCTCAGACAGATGTTAATTTAGAGACATGCAATTAATTTCCGGGAAAAATGTTTTTTAAAGAACTGCTAAATCAGTATTAATCACATTGTCAATCCATCAAATTATCAGTTAAATTATATCTGGTGCTTTCAGTAATTTTGTAGCACAGATTGAGATCAACTTTTATATTCAAAATTAAAAAACATGAGCAAATTACCGGATTTACATCAGCAGGCTTTTCGATACAAAAATAAAAAAAGGCTGCAACATGACGGCGGACGTGCCTGGATCAAGGATTCTCAGTTATACGGTGCACGAAAGGACGGAGACCTGAAATTTGAGACGTCAAAATCTCAAATAAAATCCTCTCAAAATTCATCGGACGATTGAAGTCAGGGTTAAACCAAAGCTATTGCCAAACCAAGTCATCCGAATAGATGGACATATTAGTATTTAAAAATAAAATCAGATCGCAATGTCGTTTGAGTTAAATGATTTTCAAAAAGATGTAGTTGAAGCCTGCCGGGTAAAACCGGTGGTAATAGATTTCTGGGCTCCCTGGTGCGGGCCGTGTAAACAACTGGGGCCGGTAATTGAAAAACTGGCCGGTGAAGCCAAAGGGAGATGGAAACTTGTAAAAGTGAATACGGACCGGCACCCGGAGCTTGCAACCCAATTTAATGTACGCGGAATCCCTTCTGTAAAAATGGTATACGAGGGAGAGATTATTGCAGAATTTACCGGGGCTAAACCGGAACCTATGATCCGGAACTGGCTGAATGAAAATCTGCCCGATTCTGCCGGTGAGGAAACCGGCTGGGAGGAGAGTGTAAATGAAAAGCTTGCAGCCGGAGACCGCAAGGCTGCATTAAAGTCAGCTGAAAAACACGCCAAAGACGCAGATGATGCCCTTTCAGCCAAACTTGCCATGCTTCATTTGCCGGGTAGCATTAAAAAGGCGGAAAAGTGGATTGAAAACATTGATGAGAAATTAAAATTTGAAATCGAGATTGAAAGCCTGAACACTGTCAGGCATCTGGATAAGGTAAACAGGGGTGAGATCCGTTTAAATGGTTCGGATATAACTTCTACCTATCAGAAGGCGGTTCAGGACCTGTTTGATAAAAAGTTTGAAGAGGCCCTGGAGGGATTTATTCAGTGTCTGCAGGTTGATCGTACAATCGATGAGGATGGTCCGCGAAAAGCGTGCATTGCTATTTTTCAAATGCTCGGAGATGTTCATCCGCTGACACAGCGTTACCGGCGGATTTTTTCGATGTCGCTTTATTAGGGCAGAAGTGAAAATTGAAAAGTTGAGCGGAGTGCACCGAGCGAAAGCGATTCCCACGTAAGTGAAATCCCGGCAGTTGAAAATATAGCTAAAGATGAGTGCATTATTCTGTCGGGTGTGAAAAGGTATCAGCATTAAAATCCCGATCTCCTTCATCGGTCAAATTCCTTAGCGTTTCATAGCATAGCATCCTTGGCGGTTTATCACCTGCAAAATCCAGGCTCGCAGAAGATTTAACCGCAGAGGGTACACAAAGAGGTGTTGGCACCCCAAGCAGATAGTAACGCTACAGGTCGAGCATGTTATCCGTCACTATTCAAACTTCTCCCCAATCCTGTCTTGTGAATTTTCCCGGCGCACTTTATTTATATGAACCCAGTGGGAAAATCTCCGTTTTGGTTTCATGCAGAGTGGAGAGGCTCGCGAAGTTCGCAGAGGGATTTTTGAAAAATTGGAGTGATGATTTTCTTTGATAGTGGTTCAAAAAATTCATACTCCACTAACTTTACAGTGAATTTGCAAGAGTGTATTTTCACCTTTTCAACGTTTATTATTTCATTTATTTCTGCATCCTATCTATGTAGCAGATTCTCTATTTCATTTAGTCTTTATAAAAGAAATAATTAAATATATGCCCCTTCTTTATTTAACTTGCAAAAGTTAGCACTAAGTATTTAATTAAGGATTCATTGAGACGTATTAATCTATAAAAAGAGAATAATCAAGAAATAAACGTCATGAATAATACTTTTTAACAAACAGATGTATATATCAATTGATGAAATAAAAAACGAAATATATAAATATGATGGTAAGGACTCTTTTTAAATGGGTACTTGTATTGTTATTTGCAATTATTTCTTGCACAAAGAGGACGAGTTCAGATAATATCATCGATTTGACCGATTACCGAATGATAAAGGAATCAATAAATTTATCGGAGATTCCTGATTATCTACCAGGGGTAATACTTTCAATGGAGAAGGTTCAAGAAGATCAATATATATTTTTGGATTTCTCTCAACGTTCCATATTTCATTTAGATACAGCGAAGAATCAATTGCACCAGATCGGCAGCCATGGTGATGGGCCAGGTGAGTATAGAAATCCAGTTTATTTTCAATCGGTTGGGCAGGATACGATTGCTTTTACTGATATATCAAATATGGCGCTTAATTTTATTAAAAGTGATGGCACTTTTATAAAACAGATATACCACGGTTTAGGGGGTGGTAAAAAATTTATTATCAATGAGGACAAGATATTTATTCTCGGAAATTTGTCAGCAAATACTGAGCAGGTAAATTATCAATTAACAATTTTAGATCAGGATGGTAATAAAAGAAATGAGTTATTTCCAGTAAAAGAAATTTATGAGAATCAGGTAAAAAGTTTTGGTACAGGTGATATGGCTATAATAGATGACATGCTATTCTTAGTTAATACAACAGAACCAGTCATTTATATGTTCAACTTAAATACAGGTGAAACAGATGAAGTTAAACCTTTCGATATGACCAGTGAATTATTTTCAATGAATGACGGGTATTCGTTATATAAATATAGTGTAGCTGAATTACGAGAAGTTTACAATGAAATAGTAATATTCAGAGGAATTGGCAGTGTAAATTTAGATGGGGAGAAATATATTATTGTCTATGGCCGGAAGGGCAAAGTTCACTTTTCATATTTTCTGGATATGGACTTGACCGTAAAATATTATTATTCGTCTAATAAAATGATTTTGGGAGTTTCAGAAGATTATATTTTTGAAAAAGAAATGAATAGTACTGAAGGTAGCATCGATCTGGTAACATTTTCCAATTTTAACTAAAGCTGGGTCATCAAAAAATTTTATTTTATGTCTCATCATGTACTTACAATTTTAATACTCTTTTTTGTTTTTAATTCATGTTCCAAAGAAAATGATTTTACTCTTCATCCACTGCCGGACAATATGCCACATGCAGATGATGATTCAGAAATTTTAGACATTCAATCAATATCCGAGTCTGATTCTTCTCCACCCCAAAGCTTGAAATTACTCCAAGATTTTCTCAATGACGAAAGCAAAAACTTTAAAACAAAGAAGCTTGATATATTAGCAACTGACAAGATTGATATTTCTTTTTTATCCAGCACTGACATATTAGTATTGGAAAAAGAAAATAATCAATTGATACAATATAATTTGGAAACTGATGAAAATACTGTTGTTGCAAGTCAGGGAAGAGGTCCGGGAGACTTACTGCATACTCAAGAACTAAATGTTCATAATAAGGTAGCCTATGTTGCAATGCAGGGATTTCAAATATCAGTGTTTGATTGCAATTTAAGAAGTTGTGAGCATGATAATACTATATTGACAGAATACAATAACTATTCAATAGCAGCCGCGTATAAACATCTTTTCGTATTAGGAATTCCACCCTTTGGACGTGATCAGGATCCTGATCCGACAAATACCGATCAGTATATCATTCATAGATTTAATCATTCAGGAAAAAAAGAACAGTCATTTACTCCGGTGTATAGAGAAACATCTCCACTTGTTCGTACTCAAATGACTTCTGGAGGGCAGGTACGCTCTTTCTCGCAATTTAATATGAATATAGTCACTTTTGATTTTTTTCATTATCTCTATCTTTATAACGATGAAGGAGACTTACTTAGAAAATTTCAAATCCCAGATCTTAAACAAGGTTATTATGAGTACAAAGAAAATAAGGGGGGAGGTTTTACGGGGCGACTCAGATACGATGATAATTCTAAAATAATTCGTACGACAAACCTTGGAGATAATTGGCTCTTACTAATAATAAGAGAACAAAGAGGCGTTGAGTTTATTAATTTAGAAGAGGGCTTCAAGGGTGATGAATGGTTTTCATTTTATGCGTTTAATATTAAAAACCATAAACTATATAAGATTGGAGATGATAAAAAATTTACGATTGGTAAGAGCAGATCCATACAGGTGAGTGAGCATGGAATAATAGTTAATGAAAACGGCACTATATTTTTTTTAAGTATTTGAACCGTCTCTATAGCCAAATATTTTAGAAGGCTTTTAACCAGGGCTTCAGTTCAACTTTTGGGGTTTCGCGCGAAGACCGCGGAGGGGAGAGGCTCGCGAAGTTCGCAGAGGGATTTTTGATTTGGCAATGCAAATTTCACCTCAGAAATTCAAAATTCAAAATTCAAAATTCTTAATTCTTAATTTCTTAACAATATCTAAACCCTCTCCAAAACCGTAGCATAACCCTGCCCCACGCCTACGCACATCGTAACCAGGGCGTACTTCTTTTTCTGTTTTTGAAGTTCGATTGCGGCGGTTTGCAGGATTCGTGTGCCCGACATTCCCAGGGGATGTCCGAGTGCAATAGCCCCGCCATTCGGGTTGATGCGGGGATCGTCATCGTCCAGTTCAAGCATTCGTGTACAGGAAAGTACCTGTGCAGCAAAGGCCTCGTTGATTTCGATGATGTCCATTTCTTTTAATTTCAGCCCGGCTTTTTTCAGGGCATCACGGGAGGCGAATACCGGTCCGATGCCCATAATTCGTGGTTCCACACCGGCAACGGAAGAGGAGACAATGCGGGCAAGCGGCTCAATTCCGTGATCTTTGGCCATCTTTTCAGTTCCGATCAGCATGGACCCGGCGCCATCATTCAATCCGGAAGCATTGCCGGCTGTAACCGAACCATCTTTTTTAAAGGCCGGACGCAGTTTGGCCAGTACTTCCGGTGTGGTGTCGGGACGAATAAATTCATCATCTTTAAAAATAAGCGGATCGGCCTTTCGCCTCGGTATCTCTACCGGAACAATTTCTTCGGCAAACCTGTCGGTTTCCCGGGCTTTAGCAGCCTTCATCTGGGAGCGGTATGCGAAATCATCCTGGTCCTCACGTGAGATTTTGTAGTGTTCCACCAGGTTTTCAGCCGTCTGTCCCATCGCATGGGTCCCGTATAACTCTTCCATCTTCTTATTTACAAACCGCCAGCCAAAACTGGAATCGTGCATCTCCGAATCATTTCCAAACGGTTTTGAGGCTTTAGAAATCACCCATGGCCCGCGGGTCATGTGCTCCACGCCACCTGTGATGAACAGTTCGCCATCACCGGCGGCGATGGCTCTTCGCGCCTGGATCGCTGCAGACATACTGGAGGCGCAGAGCCGGTTCACCGTCTCTCCGGGCACTGTAAAGGGAAGCCCGGCCAGCAGGAGCGCCATCCTTGCCACATTCCGGTTATCTTCACCGGCCTGGTTGGCACATCCGAAGATCACATCATCAATATGCTCGGGATTGATCTTTTTATTCCGGTTCATCAGCTCCCTGATCACATGGGCGGCAAGATCATCCGTGCGGACAGGGGATAGTGTGCCCCTGAAGTTACCGATTGGAGTACGGATGGCGTCAAGGATAAAGGCTTGTTTGGGCTTGTAGTTGAGTGTCATGAGTTTTTTTCTTAGTGTAAGGAATGTTTATCAAGATTTCATTCATATAAATATATTTATCAGGCAAATTTTAAGCCTTATAAGCAATGACAAAAAGTGATTTATAATTTTAGCTTGAATTCGATTAATATGAAAATTAGTTTTTCAGTTGAAAATTTTAAAGGTGTTTTGAGACTGTCCATAAAGATGTATTTGATTTATGAATAGCTTAATAAAAAAGTTTGTCGTGAACATTTGAGTCTTTTTTTGGCAATAAATACTGGTTTTTGCCACGAATACCCGAGGGCACGAAGTAACACGAAGATGTATTTGTCAAGTTTTCATCAACATCTCAAAACTCACCGTTTGTTACCCAAGACTATTCCCGGTTCTGAAAACCGTTCCCCTCATTACTGCCACCGTTTTCTGATCCTGGTTCCGGATTGTGATATTGTAAACACCGGTCTGCCTCCCAAGATGAAGCTGCTCTGCGGTTGCTGTGAGCGTGTCACCGGCAGATACCGGTTTCAGAAATGAGATTGAGTTGGTCAGTGCCGGGGAGATTCGTCCATGAGTTCCGGCAGCGAAGGCGAGTGCTGAATCAGCTAAAGAGAAGAGAATGCCGCCGTGAGCAATATCAAACCCATTGGTCATCTCTTTTTTTACGATCATTTCAAGCTTTATATAACCGTCACTTATCTCGATAATTTGAATACCAAGCCACTTGCTGAATGCATCATTTTCATACATGCGGCGGACATGTAACTCCGCATCTGGTTTATTCATACTTCTATGAGTAAAATGTTTTTTCTTCTCTCACCATCTTCTTCAGCAGAGGATTAGGCCGGTACCGGTCTTCGCGATACTCCACCTGCAAGTAGCTCATCTGGTCCAGCACTTTGTCAAGCCCGATTTCATCGCCCCATTTAAAGAGCCCTTTTGGGTAGTTTACCCCCTGGGTCATGGCAAGATCAATATCCTCTTTAGAGGCAATGTTCATAAAAAGGGCATCACAAGCTTCGTTGATAAGCATGGCAAGGATCCGGTTTACGATTTTATCACCCAATTCCCTGCTTTTGTCAGGTTCGGTGTTTGGTGCATCATCTCCGTAATTGTAGAAACCCCGGCCACTTTTTCGTCCCAGGAAACCGGCTTCAACCATTCGTTTCTGAACGAAAGAGGGCTTGAACCGCGGATCGTAAAAGAACTCTTTGAAAACAGTCTGCGTGACTTCAAAATTGACATCATGACCAATCAGGTCCATCAGCTCAAAAGGCCCCATTTTAAATCCGCCGATCTCTTTCATCGCCCAGTCTATGGTAGCGTGATCGGCAATACCCTCTTCATAGATCCGGAGTGCTTCGCCGTAAAAAGGTCTTGCTACGCGATTTACGATAAAACCGGGAGTATCGCTGGCAATGACACCGGTTTTATTCCACATGCCCATACATTTTTTTACGTGCTGAACAACTTCATCAGAGGTTGTAATGGACGGAATTATTTCAACAAGTTTCATTACCGGTGCAGGATTGAAAAAATGAATTCCCAGGAAACGTCCAGGTCTTTTAAATGCAGATGAAAGTGAAGCAATCGAAAGGGAGGATGTGTTAGTAGCCAGGATGCAGTCTTTGGGGACAATCCCTTCAATTCGTTTAAACATGTCCCTTTTTGCTTCCTTATTTTCGATGATAGCTTCTATCACCATATCACACTCACTGAAGCTGGACGTCTGTTCCACGTAATGCACATTTGAAAAAATCTTATCCGCTTGCTCCTGAGTTAGCCTTTCTTTTTCCACCTGGCGGTCTAAAATACTTTTCAGGTTTCCGCAGGAACGTTCAAGCTGATCAGCGAAAGAGTCGTAAATATATACCTTGTGTCCGTGTGTCGCCGCAATCTGTGCAATCCCGGTGCCCATTGTACCGGCACCGGCCACACCTAAAACTGAATTTTCGTTTAAATTCATAGATTAAATCCCAAAATAGATTTTGATTTTAATTCAAATTAAAAGCGCTTTAAAATAAGTATAATGTGAACGAATAAAAGATGATAAAAAGAAGTTGATGAAAAATTGACATCACGATATCATTATGATATCTTTCTGATAGCTGATAGCTGATAGCTGATAGCTGATAGCTGATAGCTGATAGCTGATAGCTGATAGCTGATAGCTGTTAGCGCCCCCTAATTCAAAATCGTGAAAACTATGCCGGATGTACTGATCAGAAATATTGACAAAGAAACTCTCATAAAGCTCAAGGAAATAGCAAAAGCCCGGAACCGTTCCCTGCAAGAAGAGTTAAAAGAGCTCCTTGAGCTGCATGCAAGGCCTGATATTGAAGAAACCCGTAACCGGGTTAGTGAAATCCTGGAAACGTATAAAGCAAGCGGAAGGTCATTTACCGACTCTTCCAAAGATCTCTCCAAAGATCGCCTCAGATGAAGATTCCGGTCATTGACGCTTGTGCGGCGATTAAATGGTTCATTCCGGAAACCGGTTATCAGAAAGCCTCTGAACTGATTCAGGCTCATTCCGAATTTTTAGCTCCCGAACTTTTTCTAATTGAGATGGATGCTATTATCACAAAAAAAGTGAGGAAGAAGGAAATTGAGCTATCGGAAGCATATATTTTGCATGATGAAATCAGAAAACTTCCGTTTAAATTAATTCGGTATGATCAGACGGCCAAGCTTTCATTTGAATTGTCCGCAACACTTCCTATTACTACATATGATGCGACCTATCTGTCGGTAGCGCTGCAATTTAATGAGGAAGTTTATACTGCAGACAGGCGATTTTACAGAGGCATATCCACAACACCTTTCAGAGATTATGTCAACAGTATATGAGAAAGGCAACCGCAGAGAATCTCAATGTCCTTTAAAATCAGGTTTTCTTTTCTGCAGGAACGCCTGAACTCCCTCATTGTAGTCGCCTGTTTTTCCGGCTTCTGTTTGAAGACCGGCTTCAACTTCGAGCTGATCTGATAGCGAATTGGCAAAAGATTGATTGATGGCACGTTTATAGAGTGCAAAGCCTTTCGTCGGCATAACTGCAAGCTTCGAGCAGATCTTTTGAGCTTCGTTCATCAACTCTTCAGAAGAGACAGCTTTGTAGATCATTCCTGTTTCTGCAGCGTGCTTTGCCGTAATTTTTTCATCCAGAAGATACATGGCATTGGTACGTGCAAATCCTGCAACACGGGGAAGAAAGAAGGTGCCGCCACTGTCGGGGATCAGCCCTATTTTGCTGAATACCTGTACGAAAAGAGCTTCTTCAGACGCGATAACAATATCACAGGCCAGTGCAATATTTGCTCCTGCTCCGGCTGCTGTTCCGTTTACAGCACTAACAACCGGTTTGTTCAAATAGCGAATTCCTTTGATTACCGGGTTGTAGCTTGTACGAACGGTATCTCCCAGCACATAGGATCCGTTCTTTGATTTTTCAACCACTTCAGGAAGATCCTGGCCTGCGCAAAATGCTTTACCATTTGCTGTTAACAGTACACAACGAATGTCATCCCTTTCAGCTTCTTTCAAAGCATTTTGAAGTTCGACTGCCATCGATTCTGTAAAACTGTTCAGTTTATCCGGACGGTTCAGAGTAATGGTAAGTATTTGATTTTGATGTGCTGTTTGAATGAGAGGCATGAAATTTTAAATCTGGTATAAGCTGTTTTGTTTATTCATGTAAAGCAGGTTCAATTGTTCAGAATCGGAAATTCCTTATGCTGCCTGTAAAAATGAAACCCGGAAGTAAAGTCAGTCACTGTTTCCGGGTAAAAGCTTTTAAAAGAGTGTGGAGCGTCAATTTTGTTGTTGAGAATAATCTTTCCAAGCAAAAAGATGGATCGTGTAGCTCTCGTTTCAAAAAAATCATAATTTTTTGAAACTGAATTTCCGGGCAAAGCTAAATTGGAAAAGAGCAGACTTTCCGCGGAAACCTGGTCTGTTAAAAATTTTGAAGTGTCCGGAACAACCCCATCCTTATATTGAGATTTAGCTTCGGGTATAAATGCGAGAAGAAGAATAACTGTGAATATGACTGTGAAACAGCTCGTTGTTTTCATATCAAATACATTTAAAATGTTCGAATGGCTGGTCGCAGTCATTACAAAAATATTGTGCTTTACATGCAGTGGATCCAAACTGGCTCTGTAGTTTGGTGTTCAGTGAGTCGCAGTGAGGACAGGGCACAATTTTTTGTTTTGCTACCAAAGTTGACAGAAAGTCCTTTTCCGGTTCAGTCGGTTCGGGTGGTGCAATTCCATATTCTTTTAACTTTCTCTTCGCTTCATCGGTCATCCAGTCGGTGGTCCAGGTTTCACTGAAATCGGTTTTCACTTTAAAATCCGAGAGCCCTTTATCTCTCAGTTTTTTGTTGATATCCATCTCTATGGCATTCATTGCGGGACACCCTGAATAGGTAGGTGTGATTTTAACAACGACAGTGTCATCGTCAATTTCAATATTTCTGACAATGCCCATCTCAACCACATTGAGTACAGGAATCTCGGGATCAGTAACTTCTTTAAGCCATGACCAGATTTGAGATTTTGATATTGATTTTACTTCATTCATCCGCAATCTTGAATTTTGAATCCTGAGTTTCAGACAAATCAAGACTCATTGCTATATTTTACTTCCACTCACCGTCGGGGTATGACCGCCGTAAAAACTGCATTTGAGCAAGCAGATGACCAAGATACTCAGTGTGGAATCCCCGCCGGCCGCCCTCCTGCATATACTGGTTAAAATCGGGTACTTTCAATGTTGCCTCTTCCATAGTGTTAACGACTAACTCCTTCCAGTCATTGTGAAAACCGGAGGAGTCGGCGCCGATTCCATGTTTAACGGCCATTTTATCCACATCATCCATATCAAATAGTTCGCCGGTGTACATCCAGATATCATCAAATGCAGTCTGAATTTTTTGATGACTCTCTTCAGTTCCGTCTCCCAGCCGCAACACCCACTCACGGCTGTGTCGCAGATGGTATTTGATCTCTTTCAGATGTTTTTTGATAATTCCGGCAAATTGTTCATCCTCAGAATCTTTCAACTGTTCATATAAAAAATAGCTAAAGGAACTGAACAGAAACTGACGTGCAATCGTAAATCCAAAATCACCGATCGGCAGTTCACAGATTTTCAGGTTTTTAAAATCGGTATCATCCCTGAAATAGGCATAGTAATCGTCATCGCGATCTTCTTCACCTGACAACTCTGCAGCGTATTCATAAAGGGAAGATGCGTGGCCAATCATATCCAGTGCAATATTTGCCATTGCCAGGTCTTCTTCAAGCTCCGGTCCGAATCCGGTCCATTCGGATAATCTCTGACCAAGAATTAACCTGTCGTCGGCAAGGCGCAGAATATACTCGTGTAAAACTTCCTGCTTTGTTGCCGGTTTGGTTTCTAATGTGCTCATTGTTTTGAATTTTGAGACTTGAGTTTCTGATTAATATTGAGGATGCCTCACCTCAAGACTCACTTTTATATAGTTTATTTTCGTTTTTTAACTGACCTGGGAACACTGTAAAACTGCGGATGGCGATACGGTTTCGTATCGGCCGGGTCAAAAAATGCCCCGGAATCGTCTGGTGTGGTAGAAACAATCTGATCAGAAGGAACCACCCAAATATTTACAGCCTCATTTCTCCGGGCATATGTATCCCGTGCATTTTGAAGTGCAATTTCTGCATCGGGAGCATGAACGCTTCCTGCATGTTCGTGGGGAGCACCTGTTTTGGGCTGAGTAAAAACTTCCCACAGAGGCCACTCATTTAATTTTTCACCGTTTTCGCTCACTTTTTAATTCTTTAGGTTGATCATTATTATTTTTTAAACGCAAAACGCAAAACGCAAAACGCAAAACGCAAAACGCAAAACGCAAAACGCAAAACGCAAAACGCAAAACGCAAAACTATGAGCGTCTATCTGAGTTCATTAAACATTATTCAAATACCAAACTAATATCTCAGGATGCTCTTTCGGTTCTGAGCTTCTGTTTTCTTGCATATTCGGAAGCGGCTTCACGAACCCATGCGCCTTCTTCATACGCTCTCTTCCTGGCCCTAATACGTTCCCTGTTCATCGGGCCGTCTCCTTTCACTACCGACCAGAATTCATCCCATGGAATTTCGCCTGTTTCCCAGTGTCCGGTTTCTTCATTGTATTTTAGTTCGGGATCGGGAAGTTCAATTCCAATTGCTTCGGCTTCCATCACACTTCGGTCAATAAAACTCTGCCGAAGTTCATCATTTGTTTTCAGTTTTACTTTCCACTTCAAAAGTTCAGCGCTATTAGGTGAATCGGAATCGTGCGGTCCGAACATCATCAAAGTGGGCCACCACCACCTGTTCACAGAGTCTTGTGCCATCTTTTTCTGCACGGGTGTACCGGATGCCATTTTTGCCAGCATTTCATAACCCTGTTTTTTGTGAAAACTTTCCTCTTTGCAAATCCGGACCATTGCCCGTGAGTAGGGCCCGTAGGATGATCTTGCAAGCATGGTTTGATTCACAATGGCAGCACCATCAACGAGCCAGCCAATGGTACATATATCCGCAAAACTGAGTGTCGGATAGTTGAATATACTCGAATATTTAGCATTGCCGTAAATATATGCTTCAACAAGTTCACGACGTGAAACTCCAAGGGTTTCAGTTGCACTGTAAAGGTAGAGTCCGTGGCCGGCTTCATCCTGTACTTTTGCGAGTAAAACCATTTTCCGTTTCAGTGAGGGAGCCCGCTGTATCCAGTTTCCTTCGGGCAGCATACCCACAATTTCAGAATGTGCATGCTGACTCATCATTCTGATTAACTGCTTGCGATATCTCTCCGGCATCCAGTCTCTGGGCTCAATTTTTTCGCCGTTGTCGATGCGTTCCTGAAATTTCTGTAATTTTTGTTCCTTATCCATAAAAAAGCGCTTCCAAATTTAGGTTCGTAGAGAAAACATAATCAGTAATGCAATCATTCACAAGCAAGTATTTAACCTGTGCCGGATTAATTGAATCATTGATGGACAATCAGTTGGTAATCCGGTTATTTTATACAATCAGGTACCATGATGCACTTACATTTTTTGACAGGTTAGGATATATTGAAGCCGAATAATCGAAACTATGTGAACAGGAATGAAAATAATTTCAAGTTTTAAGAATGATACTTCCTCGGATAAACCGGAAGCCGGCAGTTATGAATGGTGGTATTTTGATGCAATTTCAGATGATAAATCACTAAGTTTTGTCATCATCTTTTATGAAGGTAACCCTTTTTCAGGAAGTTACATTGATGCCCAGAAAGCCGGAAAGATCGGCGATCTGAATCGTGCTGCCGGATACCCCGCCTTAAGTATCTCTGTTTACAAAAATGGCAAGACGGTATATTACGGTTTCGAGGAATTTAAGAGAGAAGATGCTGATTACCGTGAAAATGAAGTTTATGGAAAAGCAGGTAAAAGTTCGTTTTCAGGAACAATCAATCAAAAGAGGATGATATATCATCTTGATTTGAATCAACTTCTTCCGGGAGGTAATTCGATCGTAGCTCAGCTAACGTTCAGCTCAGATTATGCTTTTGCTGATTTTCCTGCTGAGGATCGATCAGGCAGTCAAAAACATACATGGAACCTGGTTCAGCCCGTGGCTGAGGTTGAAGGTGAGATTGAAATTTCAAGAGAATCAACACAAAAATTAAAATTCAGCGGATCGGGATATCACGATCACAATCTTGGTATGGAACCGATGAAGAGTTCATTTGAAAACTGGTACTGGGGAAGATTTCACTTTCATGATCATACGCTTGTCTATTACATTATGAATCTGCACAACTCCATGGAAAAGAGAGCCTGGATTATTGATGAAAATTTCGGGGCAACACAATTAGACGAAGAAATAAATCTTATCGATTTTGGCTATAATGTTTTTGGGCTCAAATCAGCCCGGCAGATTGAAATAAAGAGTGCAGGCAGGGAGATTTACATTCAGCAAGCCGGAATTGTGGATGACGGCCCTTTCTACCAGCGTTTTTTGAGCCGAGCTGTAATGCACCACGATGACCAGGTTACACAAGCTCACGGTTTTACAGAATTCATTGTGCCCAAACGAATCTACAGTAAAATATTCAGGCCGCTTATTAATATGAGAATATCATATCCCGGCAAATCGCATTGGGTTCAGAATAACCCGGTACTTTACCGGTTGACGTGGTAAATGAAACGCATGTTACTGCAACTGTTTCAAACTGATTTTATATAAAAAAAGCAATCCGCTCTCACGGATTGCCTTCTTTTGAGCAGAGTAGAATCAGAGATTATCGGGGATCAGGACAGAGTCAATCAAATGGATAACTCCGTTTGTTCCCTCGAGATCAACGGTTGTAACAGTTGCCGATCCGTTTACAGTAACTGTTTCACCATCAACGATTACTTCGATATCCTCACCATTTACTGTTGTGACAGTTTGCTGGGGATTGAGGTCAGTAGAGAGAATTTTTTGCGGTACTACGTGAAACGTAAGCACATTCTCAACCTGTTCGGCAGTGAGTGTTTCCAGGGTTTCCGAGATCTCCTCAAAAGCTGAGTTCACAGGTGCAAATATTGTGAAAGGTCCGTCGGATTTTAATGTTTCAACCAGGCCGGCATCTGCCACAAGAGTGACAAGCGTTGACAGATTGAAGTTTTTACTTGCTATATCTACTACATCAATAAATTCATTTGGCAGTAAAACTGCATTAACTCCATGAATTGTTCCGTTCGAAGCATTTATATCTGCAGCAACGACTGAAGATTGGTTGTTGACCAATACTCCTTCACTCGTAGATGTCACAAATATATTTTCACCGGTAAGTGCTGCGACCGACTGTTCTGCTTCTAAATCAGTTGACTTAATATCTGCTGCAACCACATGATACTGGAGAATTTCTGACAGTTGTTCGGTTGTGAGACTTTCAAGAAGTCCGTCCGGAAGGTTACCAAAAGCTTCATCCGTAGGTGCAAACAGAGTAAATGGACCTGCATCGCTTAAAGCAGTCACAAGGTCTGCATCAACAACAGCACTTACAAGAGTTTCAAAGTTGAAACGTTTTATAGCATTTTGAACAACAGTTCCGAATTCATCAGGCAGCAGCACATTATCGACAGCGTGGATCACGCCGTTTGACGCTTCAATGTCGGGCGATGTAACCGTTGCATTACCGTTGACAAGTACTTCACCGTCCGCTTCAATCCAAAGCGGCTCACCGGTTAGTGAAGCGGCTGTCTGGGAGGCAGTCAGATCTGTGGATTGAACAACTTGTGCGAGCACATGATAGCTCAATATTTCTGTTAACTGATCCTGAGTTAAGGATCCGAGGAATCCATCGGGCAGTGTCTCAAACGCTTCGTCTGAAGGAGCAAAGACGGTGAAATCGCCAAGGAATTGAAAAGTTGTTGTCAAGCCTACAGACTCAATAGCTGTAAGCAGTGTTTCAAATCCACCCGCTGCCTCAGCTGTTTCGATAATGCTGGGTTCCCGAAAGTCAGCTGGAAGTAATACTTCATCGATTGCATGGATTATACCGTTTGATGCCTCCAGGTCAGGATTGATAACAGTTGCACTTCCATTTACTGTTACACCTGCATTGCTCTGCAAGAGAATACGTTCACCTTGCACGGTCTCAACATCCTGTTGTGCTTCTATCTCAGACGAACGCACAACTCCGGACAGGACATGATAGGTAAGTATTGAAGTGAGCTCATCTTCCGTAAGACTTTCAACCGTTCCATCCGGAAGGGCATTGAAAGCATCGTTGGTGGGTGCAAAAACGGTAAAATTTGCACTTGTCAGTGTTTCGTCGAGGCCAAGATCAACAATTAAATCAGCAAGGATGCTGAAATCATCGTTACTGGCGGCAAGTTCAACGATATTCAGTTCCGGATCCGGATCCGGCACATCATTAACCGGATCGTCATCGTCACTGCAAGCGGATAATAGTGTTAAAAAAAGAATTGGTGTTATGAGCAGTTTAAAAAAACTGTTCATTTTTTTTATTGATTTCTTCATGATCAAATAATTGGGTTAGGGATTCTGAAGATTATGAATTAATAAGTATGTTAATTTATATATCTCGTTTTGTTGTTTGTGTTAACTTCAAGGCTTACAATTCAAAAGAAATATTTTTCGTTCCGGTCAGCCTGTATTTTTTATAATTCTCATTTAAGCATAGTATAGTATGTACGAATTTCTTACTGACAATAATACTGTAGTTCCTTCTGTAACAGCTCAAAAAATGAAGGAAATAGATAAAATGGCCGTATCAGAAACAGGTCCCAATCTTTATCAGATGATGGAAAATGCAGGCAGAAATATCGCAATCATTTCCAGGCGGTTTGTTAAAAGAATAAAAAAAAGAAATCCAGTTGTTTTGGTTATGGCCGGCACCGGGGGCAACGGCGGGGGTGGAATTTGTGCGGCACGGCATTTAGCAAATCACGGTATGGATCTCTTAGTGAGCGTTACAGATACTGACAGGCTGAAGGGAGTCACTGAATATCAGTTGTCAGTCATGAAGAACTCAGGCGCGGCTCTTTTTAATTTTTCTGAAGTCGACAATCTGAAAACACCTGACCTCATTATTGATTCCGTACTGGGATACAGCCTTAACGGCGTACCGGAAGGCAGGGCACTTGATTTTATATATTGGATGAATGATCAGCCTGTTCCCGTTTTATCTCTGGATGTTCCCAGTGGTATAGATGCCACTTCCGGCGAGGCACCCGGAGAATTTGTAAAACCTGATGTTACATTAACTCTTGCTTTGCCGAAAACGGGATTGAAATATTGTACTACAGGTAAATTATTTTTGGGAGATATCGGAATTCCGTCAAAAACCTTTATAGAGGCTGGTATAAATTACCAGCCACCTTTTTCCGGATCGTATGTCATAGATCTGAAGAGATCAAAAGAATCATCCCGTTTTTAAAACTATTCTGAAAGAATATTTACAGTAATTTCTGTAAAGCCAAAAATTCATTACCTTTAAAATCTGCAGATTATTTAGCATTTGCACACAATTTATCTCTGATCAAATCGTAAAATGGCTTATGCCAACATGGAAATTACATACGGAATTTAAATTTGATGCTGCCCATCATATTGAGGGATATGATGGCAAATGTGCCAGGCTGCACGGGCACTCATATAAAGTTCATATATGTGCCAAATCGCATAAGCTCAATCCTTCAAAATATCTGGAAACGGATGATATGGTTTGTGATTTTAAGGAGCTGAAGTGGGCCGGCGATGACTCAACCAAGGGAGGACTCGACCATTCATTATTAAATGATATTCTCCCAGGAAATACAACGGCGGAACGGATTGCCGAATACATACATAAAGTAACAAAAGAGAGAATTCCGGATGAAATTGATCTCACAGTTACAGTTTGGGAGACCGATTCAAGCTGGGTAGAATACACTGACGAAGATGTTTAAAACGAGTCAATTTAGAGATAAAAAAGAAAGTGCATTTCTATCGGGAGATAGACTTGATGCCATTTCATACCCTTTAATGGAAGACTTTTACACAATTCAGGGAGAAGGAGCTCATTCGGGAAAGGCAGCCTATTTTATCCGCCTGGCCGGCTGTGATGTAAAGTGCTGGTGGTGTGATGTAAAGGATAGCTGGGATGAAGAGAAGCATCCGAAAGTTAAAACCGGCAAAATTGTGCAAAGAGCAAAAAAAAGTGGTGCTAAAATCGTTGTCATAACGGGAGGAGAACCACTTTTACATGATCTTGATCCACTCACAATCCGGCTTAAACAAGAGGGAATGCAGGTTCATATTGAAACAAGCGGTTCATCACATTTAACCGGGTACCTTGATTGGATTACACTCTCTCCAAAACGTTTTAAAAAACCACTGGACGATATTTTTCCGTATGCTGATGAGCTTAAAGTAATTGTTCTCAGGAATAAAGATTTGGAGTGGGCTGAAGAGAATGCAGCGAAATGCCCTTCCAATACAAAATTGATGCTGCAGCCAGAATGGGAAACTCCGGAGACGGTTCAGCTTATTGTCGAATATGTAAAAAATAACCCGGAATGGGGCATCAGTCTGCAAACACATAAATTTATGGATGTTCCATGACAGATTTTGATCGTGCTTCTGTTGTTATAACAGGTGCAAGCCAGGGGATTGGACGCCATATCGCGCTGAAGTTTGCAAAAGAGACTAATCGGCCGCTGATTCTGATTGCACGAAACCAGGACGGATTACATCAAACGAAAGATCTGATTGAGCAAACAGCTGATAACAAGGTGCTAAGCGTTCCTTGTGATGCATCTGATATACATGAAGTAAACTCCTTTAAACTGGACTCAGATCTATCAAAGCCTGCCATTATCATTAATAATGCGGGTAATTTTCTTTTAAAGCCACTCTATCAAACCACAAGCAAGGAATTTCACGAGCAGCTGGAAGCAAATCTGTTTACTGCGGTGAACATTACCAACCGTTTTCTTCCCCTGATCAAAAAACTCTCCCGGGGCTTAATTATCAACATCTGTTCGGTAAGCGCTCTTCACGGTCTGCCTGAAAGCGGAGCGTATTCTTCGGCAAAGCATGCATTGCTGGGTTACAGCCGGTCACTTCGGGAAGAGCTGAAAAGCACTGATATTGGTGTTACGGCGGTAAACCTTGGTCAAACGGAATCTCCATCCTGGGAAGGTTCAAAAGTTGACAGGGATTTGTTAATCGATCCGGATGATGTAGCAGCCGTTGTAGTTAATATAACAAAACTGACGGCCAGAACTGTAGTAGAAGAGATTTTGATTCAGCCTCAGCATGGCAGAGTCGCACCGATGTAATCTGCAGCGGGATTTTAGCAATCAGAACTAACGGATCCGGTTTACGGAGTCAGGTTGATTTAGGAAGAGATCTCAGCTTTGAGAATATTTTCAAGAAGATTGTCAAAATTCTCTGTGACGGCAGGCTGAAACGACCGGCCAGTCAGTTTCTCATATAATTCCTTATACCTGTGATATACCTCCAGCCGAAATTCATCGGGTAAGTCTGGCAGTTTTTGTCCTTCAAGTCCCTGAAACCCGTTATCCATAAGCCATTCCCTAAGAAATTCTTTAGATAGTTGTTTTTGAGGCAAGTCTTTTTTCAGCCTCTCTTCATATCCATTGGCATAAAAATAGCGTGATGAATCGGCTGTATGTACCTCGTCAATAAGTGTCAGCTCATCATCGAAAAATCCGAATTCATACTTGGTATCCACAAGAATAAGGTCCTGTTTATTTGCTATCTCGCTGCCCCGGCGGAAGAGCTGAAATGCTTTTGTCCTGATTTCTGACCACACGGTTTCTGATACTATCTTTTTTTCCAGTATTTCAGCTTCAGAGATGTCTTCATCATGCCCCTCAGCTGCTTTGGTAGCAGGAGTAAGAATCGGTTCCGGAAACTTTTGGTGCTCTTTCATTCCGTCAGGTATAGGTACGCCGCAAATCATGCGCTCACCTGACTTGTAAAGTCTCCAGGCATGCCCGGTTAAATAACCTCGAATTACAACTTCTACCGGTATGGGCTTACATTTTTTTGCGATGGTTACATTCGGATGTGGAACACTGAGCAGATGAACCGGCAGAATGTCCCTGACTTGTTCAAAAGAAAATGCAGCCAATTGATTAAGAATCTGGCCTTTAAAAGGGATTGCCTGCTTCATGATATGATCAAATGCCGAAATGCGATCGGTTACAACAATTCCAAGTTTTTTTTCACTCAGAGAATAGACGTCACGCACTTTTCCCCTGTAGGGTTCAGGCATGCCTGGGATATGGGTCTCTCTGATACAATTTTTGAAAACTGTTGAGTGATCAAACTCTGAATTCACGTACTTTTTATTTTATTTTGGTAGTTGACCGGCGTTGTACAAGCACGGGATCTATATTGGTTTGAACAAGTTTGTCATCTGCGTGATTAATAATATCGGCGAGTCGCCTGGTAGCTTGCACCCCGACTGTATACATTTTCTGATCAACTGTGGTAAGATCGAGATACTTGGTAAACTTGATTCCATCATATCCCATAAGGGCGATATCATCCGGTATTTTCATACCCAATTTATCTATGGCATTATAAGCCCCGATTGCCTGGGTATCGTTGGAACAAAAGATTGCATCAGGGTACTCGCCGAGGCGTTCAAACTGGTAGATCGCTTCAAAACCGGCTTCTTCTGTAAAACCGGCATGTTTGGTGCTTTCTCCCCGCACAAAAAGCTGATCATAAACCGGCATTTTAAATTCTTTAAGAGCATCAATAAAACCGGCATACCTTTCACTTGAAGCTTTGGTTTTGATAGCCGGTAAAATCATTCCGATTTTTTCATATCCCTGTTTAATCAGGTGTTCACCTGCAATAAAACCACCTTTTCTGTTATTCATTTCAAAATAGTTGTACTCCGGATGGGAGCTTCCTATCAAAATAGTGGGAATCCCCGAGTGCTTGATCATTTCGTGCACTGTATTGCTGATCGTAATCGATATTATTATAACTGCGTCAGCTGTGCCGCGGCTAAAAAAGTTTTCAACTCCTTCTTCCGGATTTTTAGAACCGGTGTTATAAATAACGATATCCAGATCAAGCTCTTTAATTTCATCTTTCAGCCCTTTCAAAATTTCAGTATAGTAGGGTGTTGTAAATGATGGTACAGCTATAGCCAGCATTTGCGGTTTTCTGCTTGCGAGATTACGTGCACTCACCTGCGGGCGAAAATTCAGATCCTTGATAGCCTGCTTTACTTTTGCTTTTGTATCATCAGAGACGTTAGGTGAGTCATTAAGTACCCGGGATACTGTTGATATTGCAACTCCGGCATGCTGAGCTACCTGGTAAATTGTATTTTTTTTGCTTTTCGATTTCATAAGTATAAACAGTTATAAAAATAAACGACCCATATTAACTGACACCAAATCAGATTTCCCTGAATCCTGTTATTTAATTCTTTTTCTTTAAATATATAAAATAACAGAAATTTAGGTAATATTAGTAAATAAAATTTGTGGGAACTATTTGGAGTATGAAAAACATTTATTATGTGAATTAAACATTAATAAACATGACAAACCTGTTACGTCTCCCTTATACTATTTTGCGTCCACTATATGAACGGACATCGATTCACAGATCAGTGATAGAAGAATTAACTGATCAGCGGTTGAAGAAAGCGTATACTCATTGCAGGCTCATTACAAGAAACCATGCGAAAACATTCTACATGGCAACCCGGTTTCTTCCTAACAGAAAACAGAGAGCCATTTTCGCAATTTACGGACTCTGCAGGTACCTGGATGACCTGGTGGATGAAGCTGAAGACCTCATGTTTAATAAAAAAATTTCCTGTTCTGATATTGAAGACAAATTACAGCTGTTTCGTGATAAACTGATCAGAAGCTATAACGGCAAAGAACAGTCGGATCCTATTTTAATTGCATTTTCTGACGTATTAAGTACCTACAACATTTCAATTGATCTTCCGCTTCAGCTTATTGAGGGAGTTGAAATGGATCTCAGGAAAAACAGGTACAATAGTTTTAGCGAAGTCTATGACTATTCATACAAAGTAGCTTCCGTTGTAGGATTAATGACAAGCGAAGTATTCGGATATTCGAAACCCGAAGCGCTTGATTATGCAGTTGATTTGGGCATTGCTATGCAACTAACAAACATACTTCGGGATGTTGGCGAAGATATTCACAAGAACCGAATTTATCTTCCTCTTGAAGAGCTGAAAAAATTTAATGTATCCGAAACGGATTTTATTGAAAAGAATCTCACGAATGATTTTAAAGCACTGATTCATTTCCAGATTGAAAGAGCAAGAGAATATTACGAAAGGGCAGACAAGGGTATCTCAATGCTTGATAAAGACAGCAGGCTGCCTGTAGCGCTTGCGAGCGAAAATTACAGCCGGATACTCAATAAAATTGAAGAGAATGATTACAAAATTTTCGAACAGCGAGCCTACCTGAATTCGCGCGAAAAGTTTTATATTCTTCCGAAAGTGATGTATAAAGTAAGCTGATGAAGATACTATTTATTTTTCCACATCCTGATGATGAATCATTCGGTCCGGCACCGGCTATCTCTGCTCACTTGCGCAATGGTGATGAGGTATATCTTTTAACCTTAACAAGGGGGGAGGCAACAAAGCAGAGATTTAAACTGGCTGTTGATAAAAAGAGAATGGGTGAGATCAGGTATAATGAAATGAAATGCGTTGAGAAGGTACTTGGATTAACCGGAATGACCGTACTTGATCTCCCCGACAGTGGCCTTAAAGAGATGAATCCGATCGATATTGAACAGGTTGTTGAAGATCATCTGCATAAACTGAAACCTGATGTAGTTGTTACATACGCTGTGCATGGCATCAGTGGTTTTTTTGATCACCTTGTAACGCATGCGGTGGTTAAAAGGGTGTTTTGCAAGTTGAGAGATGAAAAATCAAGATACCCGCAAAGGCTCGCTTTTTTCACAAGAAGAGGGGAACCTAAAAAGGATGGAAAATTCAGGCTTGAAGCTTCTGCCGAAGAAGATATCGACTGTATTATAAAATGCCATGATGTAGATATGGAGGCATTTAAAAAAGCCCTCGATTGCTACGTAACTTATCAGAAAACAATAGAAGAGAGTAAAGTGAAAGAGACAGTGGGAAAAGAGATTCCGTTTGAGATATTCGGAGAAGATCATGATCCAAGACTTAAAATGCTGACCGATCTGTTGTAGATAAAATGGAATCAGGCTCCGGTCAGAATCCTGTGCTTGAGCTTGTAAATTGCATGGAAGAAAGGAGAGTAAGGCAACTTGCTGAATATCGAAATTTCTTCTACGATTGTAGTTTTTTCATCAAGAAATGTAAGTATTCTGTCCATTCCGCTGGTTTTAAACAGCCTGCTGAATATATTCACCGACTTCACCGGGTATTTTTTAATCAGGTATAAAATCATCATATCGTAGACCCTGAAACGATAAGATGAACCATTTCTGAATTTTGGTTTTTTTCCTGATTCCAGTGATCCAACAATTTTCCGACACCTGGTTTGTATCCTCGAAAATGTATACCCGGTTGATGGTTTTGTCCATCCTCCCGCAGTGCCAATGTTCAGAGTTCGGCCATTGTACCACGAAGAATATCTTCTGTCTTCCATGGGAATAATCCCGAATTCAGTTCTGCGGATTTTGTAATCGGATGGATTCAGCTCAAATTTATCTGTCAAATAGTGCTTGATTTCAGAATCATAAGAATCTTCATCAAGGAGATTTTCACTGAACAGTGTGTATTCAAACAGGCAACAGGTTTCCGAAACAGGTAGTTGATAGAAAAAAGAAAACCCGTTCTTTTGGTCAATGTCAAAATCCATCAGGGTTGCAACCTCGGGATTAAACATTTTTTCATCTGTTTCAATTTCCCACCCTTTAAAATGCTGTTTAAGTGATGTATCCACAGCGGAGGAATCATAATCTGCCGGCTTGAATACACTCTGGAAGATATATTCAGCACTATAGAGTTCATCTTCGGTATTTAAAACGGCTTTGCTCCCCGACAGATAAACGGATGAAATAACAGCTTCCCGGAAATCAACATTATCAAAGTTTTTAGCGTAGCTTATTACATGCCGATTCAGCTGATTGCTTCTCATTGAGTGATATTTGTAAGTCTTGAGGTTTTCCTCAAGTTTTTCGCCATCCGGGGAGATAATTTTTAACGTATCCCAGCTGAAATGGATAATTTCAGTAAAAGGAAAGTTTTCCAGGTCCCAAAAACACCATGTTTTCTCATTATCAGGATCCAGCGTTTTATCAATAACAAGAATTTTTTTCTCTTTCAGAGAAGAGTTCAGAAGATGCCACAAAAGAGACAGACCGGCAGCTCCAGCTCCTGCAATTATATAGTCATAATGAAGTTTTTCAGGCATGGTCGTATAACGGGATCAGCAATTTATCATTAAACCCGGGTACCGGTAGTACAGTTCCGTGCATATATTATCTTTAATAAAACATACTGTCATATACGGGATTAGGATCTCTGATATTTTTTAGTTCTCTTCAGCCATAATTTCCATATACGTCTTTTTCCCAAAAACGTAGTATTCAGTTACGATACTTTTATTTAACATTACAGAGGGATCTCCGGATGAGGTTCTGACTTTCTGTAACTCTCTTCGTTTCTTTAAAGAACCGGGAAGCTGACCGTAAAAGGCAAAATGGGCTCGAATAATAGCGGCAGTTTCCATTGGTTTTAATTTTAGTAACGACCTCAGGCCGGATATACCGTCGAGAATCAACCTTGTGAGTATCCGAATGAAAACCTTTTTTTCAGGCAGGTTTTTTATCATCATTATTAAATTATTTCTGTAATTGTAATAAATTTTTCGGGTTGATCCCACAGGAAGTGATCCGCCGCCAAGATGATAAACCACACTGGCCGGTTCACAAACGACCTCAAATCCCCTGTTCCATAATCTCCAGCAGAGATCTATCTCTTCCATATGAAATTCGAAATCTTCATCGAATTTGCCCATTGTGTAGAATATATTTTTCCGTATAGCCAAAGCAGCACCGGAAGCCCAAAGTATCTCTTCGGGATTGTCATATTGACCGGTATCCTTTTCAACTGTATCAAATATTCGTCCGCGGCAGAAAGGATAACCGTAGAAGTCCAGGTAACCTCCAGCCGCACCAGCATATTCAAAAGAATCGGGATCTGCGCAGGCTTTGAGTTTTGGTTGTGCGGCGGCAACCTGCTCACGGTCAAACGCATTGTCAAGGTTTTTCAGCCAATCTGGGTCAACTTCAACATCGTTGTTTAAGAAAACGATAATTTCGCCCGTGGCATAATCTGAAGCCCGGTTATTGCCACCACAATAACCAAAATTTTCAGAAAAAGTAACGATTCTTATATCCGGGTAGTGATCCTGAACCCACTCTTTGGTTCCGTCTGTAGAAGCGTTATTGGCAATAATAATCTCAAAATCAGGATAATCAGTTTCAGTTACCGAAGGCAAAAAAGTTTTTAAATGGCTGAGTGCGTTCCAGGTGACAATAATAATAGTGTAAGTACGATGCAAAGTTTTTGAGTTCGTTAGTATGAGAGAAATATATTTTGCAGATGTTTGCAGGTTTTCTATTATTCAGGTAAATCATTTACTAAAGGCATATGATAAAAATCGGTCTTATATCTGATACTCACAACTATTTAGACCAACAAGTATTTGAATACTTTTCGGACCGGGATGAAATCTGGCATGCCGGAGATTTTGGTTCTATCGAAATTTCAAATAAACTGGAAAAAATAGCTCCTGTTACCGGAGTCTATGGAAATATTGACGGGCAGGATATTCGCAGTGAATACCCATTGCATCAGCGGTTTGAAAAGGAGGGAATCGATGTCTGGATAACACATATAGGAGGTGTGCCGGGACGGTACTGCATTCCGATTCGCAATGAGATCGAAACGAATCCCCCTGACCTGTTTATATGCGGCCATTCCCACATCCTTAAAATAGCACGAGATCAATCTTTAGATAAAATGCTTTATATGAATCCGGGTGCCGCCGGAAAGCAGGGATTTCAGGTCTACCGAACAATAGTTCGTTTTGATATCTCAAAAGGCAAAATCCAAAATGTTGAAGTTATCAATCTGGGTAAAACAGGATCAGGCTAAAATGAAATTAGAAGAAATTTGCTGAACCAGGAAAACCGGACGCCCATCTGTATTTTATGCAGAAGCAGCAACACGCTTCGTTTCTGCAGTGATGATACGCGCATGGAAAACATCCGTGATTATTACTGCTGTAAAAATTGCCGGCTTTTTTTTGTAAATCCCGAACAGCGGTTGTCAAGAGAGGAGGAGTTCAGCCGGTATGAACTTCACGAAAATGATCCTCGTGATCCGAAATACCGGGAATTTTTGAGCAGAATGTTTAAACCAATGATGGAAAGAGTAGAGCGGTCCTGCACAGGTCTTGATTTTGGATCCGGACCCGGACCCACATTAAGTATTATGTTTGAAGAGCAGGGTCATGAAATGAACATCTTTGATTCTTTTTATCAGAATGATCCATCTGTATTTGAAAGGAAATATGATTTTATCACAGCAACCGAAGTTATTGAACATTTATCTGATCCACTCTTTGAATTAGATCGCTTGTGGAGTTGCTTGAAACCCGGAGGCTATTTCGGGATAATGACAAAACGTCCGCCCGCGAATAAGAAATTTTCAGAGTGGCATTATAAAAATGATGATACACACATTGCATTTTACTCAAAAGAGACCTTCAGGTGGATAGGCAAACAGTGGATGACTTCCCCTGAATTTATTGATAAAGATGTTACAATTTATCAAAAAGAGATTCCCGGGAATTAATATCTTACCGGTGTAATCTTATTTCAAAAACTGAGTTTTCGATAGATTATCCACTATTCATAAAAAAAAGAAAAAAATTGTTGAAATTATGAAGCTAAAAATCACTTTTTTACTGGCCTTTCTCTTCGTTTGTAACAGCACGTTATTTGCACAGGAAATTAAAATTGACAGGCTGGAGCCTGAATTTTGGTGGACCGGTTTTGCAGAAACTGAATTGCAATTACTTGTATACGGTGAAGATATGGGTGATGCAGACGTGAGTTTAGACTATCCCGGTGTTCATTTGAAAAAAATGATATCAACGGAAAATCCAAACTATCTGTTTGTATACCTGGATATAACAGGAGAAGCCATTCCGGGTACAGTTCCTATTCAGTTTACGAGGGGAGAAGAGTCAGTTACACACGAGTATCAATTAAGGGAGCGGAGAGGTTCAGGTAACCGGCATCTTGGATTCGACAGCAGTGATGTGATCTACCTGCTTATGCCAGACAGGTTTGCAAATGGTGATCCGTCCAATGATGAAATTCCTGGCATGATCGAGGGGGTGAACATGGATGAACCGTTTGCCAGAAAAGGCGGTGATATTAAAGGAATTACCGAAAATCTTGACTATATACGGAATCTGGGGATGACTGCTGTTTGGTTAAACCCGATTTTTGAAAATGATATGCCTTACGACTACTCAAGAAATGCAGGATTTTATCACGGATACGGGGCAACCGATATGTATAAAGTAGATCGCCGGTTTGGAACGAATGAGGATTTTAAGGATATGATTACGAAGGCTCATAACCTGGGACTGAAGGTGATTATGGATAAGATTCACAATCATGTTGGAACTCACCACTGGTTTATTCAGGATATGCCGATGCAAGACTGGGTACATGACCAGGATAAGTTTGGCAATACCAACTATCGCACCAACACAATTATGGATCCCTATGCGTCTGAAACGGATTACAATTCAACGGTTAAAGGGTGGTTTGTAGACGAAATGCCTGATCTTGATCAGCGAAACGAGCTTCTGACCGATTACCTTATTCAAAATACCCTCTGGTGGATTGAATACAGCGGAATTGATGGAATCCGAATGGATACCCATCCCTACCCGTATCACGACTATATGGCAAAATGGACTAACAGGGTTCTTCAGGAATATCCCGATTTTAATATTGTAGGTGAAGCCTGGATGCCAAATATATCCACAACGGCTTGGTGGCAGTTTCAATCACCTGTTTCCGGAGATTACAACTCACATTTACCAAGTGTTACGGATTTCCCGCTTCACTCAGCGATTACAGCGGGATTAAATGAAGACCCGGGATGGGATACAGGATTGATGAAATTGTACCTCACTCTTGGCCAGGATTTTCTTTACAAGGATCCTTTTTTGAACGTGATATTTCTGGATAATCATGATCTGACCAGGTTCATGTCAAGCATTGGAGAGGACCCTGATAAGTTCAAACTGGGCCTTACATTTATTCTGACAACCAGAGGTATTCCGCAAATATATTACGGTACCGAAATTATGGAGACAGGCGGTATCCATGATGCCGATAAGAGAAAACCGTTTCCCGGCGGCTGGCCCGGTCACGAAATTGATGCCTTTACCGCTGAGGGGAGAGAGGAGCTTGGAAAAAAGCGAAATCTGCCGATTCCTGATATGTATAATTATCTGCAGACCTTATCGAAATGGAGAGAGGGAAGAGAGGTTATTCATTCCGGTAAACTTACTCACTTTATTCCCGAGAATGATCTCTATGTCTATTTCAGACACAATGAAAATGAATCGGTCATGGTAATTTTAAATGGCCTGGATCAAAAACAGCAAGTTGATCCAGCCCGTTTTGAAAAGAGACTTAAAGATTTCAGTCGAGGCAGGGACGTCGGCAGCGGAAAAATCATTGATATCAGCCGTGAATTTTCAATTGAAGCGCTGGATGCGATGGTTTTAGAACTTGAATAGAAAAGAGTTTTTACTGATATCTGAAAAAACGATTTGGATAAAAAATGTAAATTTAATGGAAGCCCTTCCATAATTATAAATGGGTGATGCTATTTAGAGCATTTTTTTTCTACCTTTAGGCGAAAATTATACAGATAAAAAATTTGAACGATACTATGAAAATTGGTGTACCAAAAGAAATTAAAGTACATGAAAACAGGATAGCCTTGCTGCCCGGAGGGGTTCTGCAATTTGTAAGAAATGGTCATGAGGTTTTTATAGAGAAAGGTGCGGGCAGCGGTAGTGGCTTTTCGGATGAACAATATCAGCAGGCAGGAGCAAGAATACTTGAAGATGTTGATGAACTCTGGCAGAAGTCAGAGATGATAATGAAGGTAAAAGAACCAATTGAAAAAGAGTATAACAGGATCCGCGAGGGACAAATCCTGTTTACCTATTTCCATTTTGCAGCAAGCCGTGAGCTCACCGAAGCTGTTGCGGATTCCGGCTGCATCGCAATTGCCTATGAGACAGTAGAAAAAAATGACCGATCACTGCCGCTTCTTATTCCAATGAGTGAGGTTGCCGGAAGAATGGCATCACAGGAGGGGGCAAAATTCCTGGAAAAACCTTTTGGGGGAAGAGGTGTTTTAATGGGCGGAATTCCGGGAGTGCGTCCGGCGAATGTTCTTGTTCTGGGCGGAGGTGTGGTTGGTGTAAATGCAGCAAGAATTGCAGCCGGTATGGGAGCAATTACAACAATCATGGATATAAACCTTCAGCGGCTGAGGTATCTTGATGAAGTAATGCCTCAAAATGTGAATACAGTCTATTCATCAGAGGCAAATATACGGGAGATGCTGCCAGACGTTGACCTTGTTATCGGCGCTGTTTTAAAACCCGGTGCAAAAGCACCGCATCTTATCACGAAACAGATGTTGTCTTCAATGAAACCAGGAACCGTTCTTGTTGATGTTGCAATTGATCAGGGTGGATGTTTTGAGACATCCAAACCAACTACTCATGATAAGCCAACCTATGTTGTAGATGGTATTCTTCACTACTGTGTTGCAAATATGCCGGGCGCGGTTCCCTATACTTCGACCCTTGGTCTTACAAATGCTACACTGCCGTTTGCGATACAGCTCGCGAATAAAGGATGGAAAAAAGCACTGAGAGAGAATGAAGAACTTAAAAAAGGACTCAATATAGCAGAGGGTGATATCACTTATAAGGATGTCGCTGAAGCATTTAGTATGCCCTTTACAGATCCCTCAGATATATTAAACGCCTGATTTCCAGTAGGCAGCAGTCTCTTTTGCAAATTCTTTAAAAGAACGCGGAGCGTGACCAAGAATTTCAGTTGCCTGTTCAATATCTCCGGGTTCTGCAAGAAGCCCGTTTTTATGGAAAAACTCATACATCATTTTTAAATCAAACGCCATCCAGTCTGACATGAACTGAAGTGATTTTTGCTCCCAGGAGTCAAGATCATCACCGGCGTATTTAATGGGACGCCCCAAAACGCTGCTCCAAATTTCTGCAGTTTGTGGACCAGTAAGTACATCGGGCCCTACAAGGTTGTAAGTTTTGTTCACAAAATTATCATTTGTAATAGCATTGGCAGCCGCATCGGCAATGTCGCGAACGTCAACCCGCGATAATCCCACCTGACCCAGTGGCTGCGGATAAACTCCATAGCGGGTCATAGGATCTTTTGACCAGTAATCATTTTGATAGAAGTTGTTGGGACGCAGTATAGTGTAAGAAATACCGGAATTTTTTATAGCCTGTTCAATTGCCAGTTTTGAACCAAAATGAGGAAGATAAAGTGCACTGTCGAGTTTATGAACCGACATGTACACAATGCGGTCGATGCGGGATTTCCGAATTCCGTTTATGGCAAAAAGCCCTTCGCTTGTTTCACTTAAACTCAGTGGATTAAGCATAAAGACTCTGTCCACATTTCGAAATATTGTTCTGACTGTGATAGGATTCAGTAAATCTCCCCGAACAAGCCTCACTTCTTTTGGAAGACCGCTTACATTTCCAGCTTTACGTGTCAGTACTGAAACGTCGACTCCTCTTGAAACCAACTCTTTTACAACGTGTGTGCCAACTAACCCTGTACCGCCTATAACAAGTATTCTCATAACGTTTAATCCTTTTTCCGAAATTTATTAAAAAAATGTAAATGAACTTAGTAAATGACAATAGTAAAACAGATAATTCTTTAAAACTTAATTTAGTCATAATTGTTTCCTTACGCTACAAGAGAACTTACAACCCGTTAAGTTACAGGAAATATTTTATTTGAACATTTGCAGTTTGTTAGAAAAATATGAACTCGAAAATAATGGAAAGTACTTCTAAAATAGGCACTCGTTTTGTACCTTATAAAAAGGTTCATTTGGTTGGGATTTGATTGAATCACAACGCCCGGAATTTTGGTTATTGACAGTGATCAAAAACAAAGTAGGCTATGACCTTCGTAATAATGCTTTTTCCATACAAGGAGCGCATTAATTATCTGTAATAATTTATAACTAAAATTAAATTAAGCATATGGCTCAACACGATCTAAAAAAACTTGGTATTGATCCGGATGAATTTCCAAATATTAATCGGGGACTGGACGGAATTGTTGCTTTCAGTACTACAAAAAGTTCTATTGACGGAAAGAAGGGAGAGTTAATTTACTCCGGGTACAACATTGAAACACTTGCGGAAAATGCGACATTTGAGGAAGTGTGTTTTTTATTGTGGCACGATCGGTTACCAAATACATCAGAGCTTGATGATCTGAAAGAGCAGTTAATAGAGGAAAGACATCTGCCTGAGCCTGTTATAAATTATCTTACTGAAACTAACAAAGATTCAGAACCAATGGCAGTTTTAAGAACAGCTGTATCAATGCTTGCTGATTTTGCTCCGGACCCGACGGGCGACCGCCGCAAGGACGACCTGAACCATGCGATTGCAATGACAGCTCAATTCCCATGTATCGTGGCCGGGTTCCAAAGAGCACGAAATGGCAAGGATCTGCTAAAGCCGCTTCAGGAAGGAAGTACTGCCTATAACTTTCTTTACATGCTGAACGGAGAAGAGCCGGGAAGTGCAGCTGAGCAAACAATGGATTTATGTCTCATTTTACACGCAGAGCATGGTATGAATGCTTCTACGTTTACGAGCAGGACGATCTGCTCAACCGAGTCCGATATGTATTCAGCCGTAACGGGAGCAATCGGTGCTTTAAAGGGCCCCCTGCATGGCGGTGCTAACACAGAAGTTATGAAGATGCTCCTTGATCTTGAAGATAGGGGAGAAGACTCTGATCCTGTAGCTTTCACAAAAGAAAAGCTTGCGAACAAGGAGAAAATCATGGGATTTGGCCACCGCGTCTATAAAACATTTGATCCGAGAGCAAAACTTCTCCGTAAAATGTCAAAAAAACTATCTGAGGAAACCGGGCATGAAACATTGTATGAGTGGTCGGAGGCTATTTTGGAAACTATGAAAAGTGAAAAGAACATAGATCCGAATGTTGATTTTTTCTCTGCAACGGTATACTACTCCATGGGAATACAGATAGATCTGTTTACCTGTATCTTCTCGATGAGCAGGGTATCAGGATGGACAGCACACTATCTTGAACAGCAGGACAACAACCGGCTGATCCGTCCACGTGCTCATTACATCGGTGAGAAAAACCTGGAATGGACACCGGTCGAAGACCGATAAATTTTACCTGGTTCAGATCATATTGATAATCCGGGTATTATACAGTTTTCATGATTTAATTTTTATTGGCGTTGATTGATTCAAAAAATGTGTTTGGTGAAAATTTAAAAAGTTGCAGTGAAAACCCTTTAACCGGTTTTTACCGCGATGGCTGCTGTAGTACCGGGGAGGAAGATCTCGGAGTGCATACGGTTTGTGTGATTCTCACAGAAGAATTTTTGTTATTTAGCAAG